>Ga0209309_10001546_pt1 | contig 22708 bp, 20 predicted proteins | sample COGITO_mtgs_1204_2_FD_184807 | JGI IMG/M metagenome (GOLD analysis project Ga0209309, IMG submission 184807) | Pelagic marine microbial communities from North Sea - COGITO_mtgs_120412 (SPAdes) (version 2) | ecosystem: Environmental > Aquatic > Marine > Epipelagic ... | reverse complement strand
TCAGACTATATATAAAATCATCATATGAATAAGTTGGGTGCAATTGTATTTTCTCAAAAAAATCAAAGTTCTTACTAATTTCATCGACCATCCAACTCTTACTCGTACCGGGAGGTCCGTAAAGAATAATATTCTTATGTGTATCAACAAGTCTCATCAGTATATCTGTAGAAATATTTCGACTAGTCACTGAACGCCTCCATGCCCTTAAGTTTAATTTTTTATTTTTTCTAGTTTCTAGTTTCTTTATAACCGTATCAGTATTCAAAATATTTCTTATATCTTTGGATAAGATTCCGCTCTTATCTAAAGTGATGTTCATTGAATCGTGTATGAAAAGTGCGTCAAACTCTGTTGGTGTTATTTTGAAGTCATCTTTGAATTTTTCAATTAAAGTTGTTTTAAATGAAGAAAAATCAGAAACACCATCTTCGAAGTCTAAGAAACGATAGAGCCAAATTATAAAAGGAGTGATTTTAATTTTGCTACCCTCAAGGTATCCTTTTAGTATATCTAAATAATTTGGTTTAAGCGTGTATTCCTTTTCCTCAGACGAAAGTGACTTTAGAGTCAAAAAGTGTTTTGGATCAACTAGAGAATTATCAACTGTATCTTTAAATCTTCCATAAATTTTATTATCAGGAGTGCTTGGATTATAATAATCACTTTTTTTTATTTCACCTTTTTCTTTTAATTTTTTAAGGTGAAAAGGGAACAAATAACCGTAACTTTCAGATGTCTCAAATCGTGGATCAGCCATTCCACCAAGACACGATATTGCATAATCAAAGTCGCTCTTCATTTTGGTGCCTGATTCAAATGTGAATGCTGTGAAAGACACACCCATGTGTTTCAAAATAAAAAAAGACGCCAAGTGCATCTGGTTCATTAGTCCAAAATCATCTTGAAAATAACCAATTGATTCAGATACGGCTTTCTTTGAAATTCTCAAGAAACTTCCTTCTGTCAGCTTTGGGCTTTACACCTTTGAGTTGTAAAAGTATCGACTCTGCTATCGCCTCTCCAAGTAAAGGAGGGACTGCGTTGCCAATCACTCTGTACTTTGCCCTCAACGACTCCCCTACAAATATAAAGTCATCAGGAAAACTTTGAATGCGTGCGATTTCGCGAACAGTGTATCTTCTATCTTTTGTTGGATGAGTGATTCCACTGTTCTCAGGTGTTGCAGCAGCAGTTATGGTTCCTACAATTTCATCTCTAGAAAAGCGCCTGTAAAAGTTAGGGCTTTTGTATTTTTTCATATTGTCGCGTATTTTTCTAAACCTTGCGGGGAGCTGTTTGTAGGGAACGTTTTTCCATGATCCTCCTTCAGGTATAAACGGAATCATTTTAAAGTAGGATGGTGAAAACGCCCAAAATTCATCTTGATTTGGTATTTTTTTATTTAGCCCCTTTAAAACATTTCTAAGGGTTAGCTTGGACTTATCCTCAACATAAGGCTTAGGAAAAACGAAGGTCTTACCAAGACTTTTGTCGAAAGCGACAATTATCAAACGGTATCTATTTTGTGGAACTCCGTAATCACTTGCATTTACGAGCTGGTAGGAAACATTGTAGCCTTTTCCTACCTTACCTAATTGTTTATAAATTTTATCTATTAGCTTATTGCCCTTCTGATCTTTAATTGAAAGCAGTCCTCTTACATTTTCTAAGACCACCACTGAGGGTTTCTTATCTGCTATTATACGAAAACACTCTTCGTACAAACTTCCTCTAATGTCTTTTTCCCCTTTGCGACTCCCCGCTGAAGAAAAAGGCTGACAAGGAAAGCCACCTATTAAAACATCGCAATCAGGAATCTCATCTACACTGACCTCTCTTATATCTTTGCAGAGGATTTCACCAATATTGTGACGGTATATTTCACAAGCGTATTTATCGTTGTCGTTGGCCCATTTAATGCTGTAGCCCGCGTTTTCAAAACCCAAGTCTAGTCCACCACATCCTGAAAATAACGACACTACGTTCAACATCACTCCTTAGTTATCATATAAAGCATTCTCTACAACAACGGGCTTTCCCATGTCATACTCAACGCACGTGTACAGCTCTCCACTACGAGCAAAAATAAACTGCTTGCCATGTAGACAGCCCTTGAATCTTGTTTCAACTGACCAAAGCGATCCATCAGAATAATATATTTTTTTAACATCAATATCTGCGTTCAGACTCTCGAGGTAAAGATTTACTGTATTAAAATCTTCCATTTTTTCCTTTGCATTGTCTGTTGCTGCTACAGTTAATTATTAACAATGAGCACCTAGTTGTACATTAAAACATTTTAAAAATTGGATTAATCACAAATGAGCAGAACACAATGCGGCAAGTCGTTAGCAAAATCAAAAACCAACTGCGCTAAGGGTTTTACACCTTATTAAAACTATTTTAAGCCCGAAGATCAGGCTCTTTATTTTAGGTTTAGTGTTTGCAAGGAGACTGTGCACCTCCTGAGAGTTTCACGAGTGACTTTATTTTTAATAACCGGACCCTATCAATCGCACTATGTGAATAAAAAAACAGCAATAAAGGCGGCCTCTGGATGCAGACTTTTGTTTTGTTTAGTTAGTATTAAGGCTGAACGGTTTTTAATTTTCTAAACATCATCCGACAGAGAGTTCAGCTCTTCATAGCCTGGAAGTTTTGACAGGTCAGGCACAATCACGATTTCGATTCTTCGGTTAGCGGCTTTTCCTTCAGCGGTTGCGTTGGACGCTGTAGGTTTAAACTCTCCAAAGCTTGCAGCACTGATGTTCTCCCCTTTAAGCTTTTCTTCAAGCATAACCTTTGTCACTGTAAGTGCTCTTGCATAAGCCAGCTCCCAGTTGGAAGGGTAAGTGCTTGATCTAATAGGAACATTGTCCGTGTGCCCCTCAATTTGGAACGTTTTGTCAGTGAGTGTGCTTAAAAGTTTGCCTACCTCTCTAATAGTGTTTACACCATTTTCTGAAAGCCTAGCTGAACCAGATGAAAACAAAACATCACTTGGCAGAACCACAACCATGCGGCCTTCGATGATTTTAATTTTGAGTTTTCCTGTATCTGTAAGTGATTTAAATTTTTTAATCAAAGCATTGTAATCTTTGACCCGCTTTTCTGTTTCTAATTTTCTTTGGGCAAGTTCTTTTAAAGCCTGTTTCATTTCTACAATTGAAAGCTGCATGCTTTCTTTGTCACTCGTGGCAGTTCCTAATTTTTGTTCAAGCTGATCTGTAAGAGTTTTATTCTGCCCCAGTTGAGATCTAAGGCTTTCGATCTGCTCTTCTAAAGTTAAAATATTCTGCTGAGCCTGAGTGTATTTTCCTTTAGATACGCAACCTGACGCGCCAATAACCAACAAAAAAGCAATTACAACCTTGTACAACATATTATATGTCTCCCTACTTAGGGCTTTAAAGTCTCACAAGAAACAAAAAAAACAAAATGTTTTTTAATTTTGCTAACACTTACAACTTATTTCTTCTCTATCACCAAATAAACGCGTCCTGAATCAGCTAAAAAATAAAGCTGCCCTCCAGGGCTTTGTTTAACATCTCTAACTCTCTCGTCTAGACTATCAAAATACCTAACTTCTTTAACATTTTTTTTGTTGCTGACGTCCAGTACATTTAAATGCGTTAGAGCCAAAGCTCCAGAAATCAATGCGGTTTTTAAGAATGAAATATTATTTCCCTTGTAAAACTCAAGTCCTGACGGAGCAATACTTGGAGTAAACTGATAAAGCGGATCTTCAAAACCTTTTTTCGAACTGTATTTGCTGATCTTCGGTCCGTAGTACTCCTTACCGAAAGTCACTTTTGGCCAACCGTAGTTTGCGCCTTTTTTAATTATATTGATCTCATCACCGCCCTTTGGGCCGTGCTCTTGTTCATATAAAATATTATTTTTAAAATCATAAACAAGCCCCTGAGGGTTTCTATGACCTAAAGACCATACGGTTTTTTGAGCTTTTTTGTTTTTAAAGAACGGATTGTCCTTGGGAGTTGACCCGTCTAATTTTAACCTATGGACTTTGCCCTGATCAGCTGAAAGATCTTGAGCCAAATTTCTGTTGCCTCTGTCGCCAACTGTAAAGTAAATGTAGCCTTTGCCATCGTGAACGATTCTAGATCCAAAGTGCTGAGACTTTGTACTTGGGTTATTGGCCACAAAGATCTCTTTTAAATTTTTAATCGAATTTTTCTCTAAAGCCCCTTTGGCTACTGCTGTCGTATACCCCCCTTTTATTTTTTTTGTATATGTAAAATACAAAACTCTATTTTTACTGAAGTCAGGGTGAAGCATCAAATCCAATAGACCTCCTTGGCCATATTCGCTAGATTTTGGAGCTCCAATTATTTTTTTGGAGGTTTTTTGGTTTTTTAAATTCACCCTTAATAAATCACCTTTCTTTAATGTGATCAGCAGGCTGTCCTCATCTAAAAACTCTAAGGCCCAAGGAGCACTATCCAGCTCAGCAACAATTTTATATGTCAGTTTTTTTTCAATTGGTTTTTTGACTTTAACACTCTTAGAAGAATAAGCGCATGAGCTTAAAAAAAATATAGCAGTAAAAACGAAAAGCTTTTGTAAAATCAAAATTAACCCTCTCTTTTTTGATGTCTGAACTAAACCTGTTCTGTACATTCAGCATATTATATAGTAAAGCTTAGTTTATGAACTTAAAAAACATAAAACAGCCAGCTAACTTTCCAGAAACAATCACCTGTATAATTGAAATTCCCGAAGGCTCAAAAAATAAATACGAAATTGACAAAGAAAGTGGTTTTTTAAAACTAGACAGAGTCTTATACAGCTCCATGCGCTATCCCGGAAGTTATGGTTTTATGCCGAACTCTCATTGTGAAGATGGCGATGACTTAGATGTTTTAGTTTTAGGGCAGGAACCAATCGCCTCGATGGCTCTGGTTGATGTTCGACCTATAGGATTCATAAGCTTTAAAGATCAAGGCCTACAAGATGATAAAATCATATCCGTGAGTTTAAATGACCCAGATTTTGAAGCCGTTTATGAACTCACTGACCTTTCCAAGCACCGCTACAGAGAAATTGAAAACTTTTTTAAAGAGTATAAAGCTCTCGAAAATAAAACTGTAGATATTGTGGGCCAGGGAGGCAGAAAAGAAACCTTAGAGGTTATTAAACAGAGTGTTTTAAACCTGCATTTATAAAAATTTTTAAGGCAGCAAACACTAAGTTTGCTCTCCTCCGAGCTTTCGAAGTCCCTAAACTTCTTAAGTTTTCCCCAAATACTTAAAACTTGATGAGAAAAGCTCTACTTTAGAGTGCATTTGAGTTTTTCAATGGGCCATTTTAAAGCCTTCTTTGCCTAAATTCTAATTAAATATTAAGTAATATATGTAACAAGGGGCTTAAATGTTATTTGATTTTAAACTGTCTAATTTCCTAAAGTATACGGTCATTTTCACAAGTTTTTTATTTTTGGTCTTGGCAGCCTGCTCTCCCAAAAACACAGACTCCTCCTCTAAAAAAGATGACTTGATAAAAGTAGAGTACATTGAGGCTTTGGAAAGCGAAGTGAACACCTCTTCAGAAATTTTAGGCCGCGTTAGACCCTTTAAAATTGCTGAAATAAGACCCCAAGTTAGTGGCATTATCCTAGAGCGTCTTTTCGCTGAAGGAAGTTACGTAGAAGAAGGCCAGCAGCTTTATCAAATCGACCCCGCCAGATATAAAGTGGCCTATGATATGGCAAGTGGTCAGCTTGCTAAAGCGAAAGCAAATTTAGCTTCGGCCTCTTCTTTAGTGAGAAGGTACAAGTCACTAGTAAACCAAAAAGCTGTGAGCAGTCAGGAGTATGATGACTCCCGAGCAAAATTAAATGAAATCAAAGCAAACATCTCAATAGCTAAAGCAGAGGTAGAAAGCGCTAAGATCAATTTAAAATACACTAAAGTGCTCGCCCCCATCTCTGGTTATATTGGAAAATCTGAAGTCACAAAAGGTGCGCTCGTTTCAGCGCTCCAAGACAAAAGCTTGTCTACCATTAGAACCCTAGATCCCGTCTACATAGATCTTTCACAATCTGTATCAGAAGCTATGGACTGGAAAGCTTATATAGGTAGTGTTGTAGGCAAATCTAAAGAGCCCGTTTCTGTGGTTTTTAAAGTTGAAGGCGGTCAAAGGCTTTATCCAGAAAAAGGCAAACTAGAGACTGCTGAATTTTCCGTGAATGAAGACAGCGGAAGCCTTTCATTAAGAGCTGTCGTTGCAAACCCAAATACTAATCTTTTGCCCGGGATGTTCGTAAAAGCCTACATTGAAAATACGACACCACAAAAAAAGATTTTAGTTCCTCAGCTTGCCATTTCAAGATCTGAAAGTGGCGAAGCAAGAGTCTGGCTGATCAATGAAAACAACGAGGTGAGTTCTGTGCGCGTTGAAACAGGTCCCATGCGGGGAAAAGACTGGATTGTTGAATCAGGTCTAAAAGCCGGGGCCAGAGTAGCAGTCGATAATTTTTACAATTTAAAGCCTAATATGAAAGTTGAGCCTATCCAAAAAAAAGCAGAAAGGGCGTCAAAACAAAACAGTGATAAAAAAGCTGACTTAAAAAAAATCGCCCCCAGGTCTAAAAAAAGCAGTGAGGCACAAGACAAAAGCAAATTGAAAATCAAAGCTGAGAGCAAAAACGATGTCTGATTTTTTTATCAAAAGACCAATTTTTACTTGGGTTTTGGCTTTGTTTATAATTGGAGCTGGGGTTATAGCACTTCCTAATTTACCTATACAGCCCTACCCCTCAGTAGCACCACCAGAGATCAGCATAAGTGCGCAGTACCCCGGAGCTTCGGCAACGACTCTAGATAAAACTGTCACTCAAAGAATCGAACAGAACCTGGTGGCTATTGAAAACTTAAGATACATCAATTCCACCAGCTCGTCTTCTGGTCAAACCCAGATCAAACTTACTTTTGAAATTGAGGCTGATCCTGAAATTGCACAGGTCCAAACTCAAAACAGACTTTCACAAGTTATTTCAGCACTTCCCTCTCAGGTTCAGCAGTTAGGCATTCCCGTTGAGAAATCCTCGGGCTCTTACAGCTTAGTAGTGGCCATGTACTCTAACGACAACAGCATCAACCAAATAGACATTGGGGATTTTGTTGCCTCAAATTTAATTGAACCAATAGGAAGGATTAAAGGTGTGGGGCGCATCAACTCATTTGCTCCCCAACACTCACTAAGAATTTGGCTCAACCCCAGCAAACTTTACAACTATAAAATGACCATTTTAGAGGTTGTGAGTGCGGTAAGAGATCAAAACAGCCAGCTTGCTTCCGGTCAATTAGGTGGGGCACCTTCAGTTAAAGGCCAGCAGATCAATGCCTCTATTGTTTCACAAAGCCTACTCACTTCTGTAAACGAGTTTGAAAATATAATACTAAAAACTCTTCCAGACGGTTCTTCTGTAAAACTCTTCGATGTGGCAAGAGTTGAAATAGGTTCTGAGAGTTATAACTCCCTCCGCCGCTTTGTTAGAAAAGAAGCCTCGGGTTTCGGCATCAGTTTAGCCTCCGGTGCAAACGCTTTGGAAACCATCAACCTTGTGAAAGATAAGCTAGAAGAGCTTAAACCAACTTTTCCCGAAAGTTTAGAAATTGCCTTTCCCGTTGATGCTAGTCCCTTTATTGAGGCCTCTATCTATGAAGTGGTTAAAACTTTAATTATTGCAACATTTCTAGTTATTTTAGTGATGTTTGTATTTTTACAAAATTATAAAACAACACTTGTTCCCGCAGTTGCAATCCCTGTTGTTTTATTAGGTACTTTTGCAAGCCTTTACTTTCTTGGCTACTCCATTAATATTCTAACCCTTTTTGCTCTGGTCTTAGCCATTGGACTTTTGGTTGATGATGCCATTGTGGTCACAGAGCACATCAAACGCTCTATGGATGAAGACCCTGACTTGAAAGCCAAGGACGCTGCTAAAAAATCTATGAAAGAGCTCTCTGGGGCGTTGATTGGAACAACCGTGGTGCTTTGGGCTGTGTTTACACCTATGCTCTTTTTTACAGGTTCTACAGGAGTCATTTACAAACAATTCGCAGTGACTTTGATCATTGCGATGACTTTTTCATTTTTTGTAGCCTTAACATTAACGCCTTCCTTATGCGGCAGCCTTTTTAACAACAAAGAAGAAGAAAAAAAAAAGAAAGAGAGCCGTTTTTTCAAATCCTTTAATAATAATTACGATAAGGTTAGTAAAAAATATGACTGGTCTGTAAAATGGATTTTAAAAAAACCACTTACGGGGCTTGCCGCTTACGCTTTTTTCGGCATTGTCACCGTTTTCTTATTTTTAAAACTACCCAGTGCTTTTTTACCAGATGAAGACCAAGGTGGCGCCTATGTTTTGATAGAAGGCTCACCAAACGCAACTTTTGAGCAGATGTTAAGACCGATTAAAGAGGTAGAAGATTTCTTTTTATCTGAAAAACTCTCTGGAGCCATCAAAGATATTTTTGCGATTAGGGGCTTTAGTTTTAGTGGTAGCGGTCAAAATGCAGGAATTGGTTTTGTTCACATGAAAGACTTTGATGACCGTGAAGGTGATATCACCTCTGTTTTTGAAGTTGCACGCTTGGCCCAAAAAGAACTCTCAACGGTTAGGGATGCTAGAGTGACCGTCATCACTCCACCACCTATTAGAGAACTTGGAAATGCTAAGGGCTTTTCTTTTCAACTTGTGGATCAAAAAGGTTTAGGCCGAGATGAACTGATAAAAGCTAAAGACAAAATGATAGGCGCGCTCATGGCCTCTCCAAAAATTGCCTACGCCCGAGTAAACAGCTTGAGTAGCAAGCCAGAGTTTAAAATTGACATTGATTACCAAAAAGCAAAAGCACTTGGAGTCAGCGTTCAAAACATTAACAGCACCTTAGGTGCTGCATGGGGTGGTCAGTATGTAAATGACTTTGTTGAAAACAACAGAGTCAAAAGAGTTTTTATCCAAGGGGACGCTCCTTATAGAATGAACCCTAAAGATTTATCGCACTGGTATGTAAAGAGCTCGGGAAACCAAATGGTTTCTTTTTCTGACTTTTCAAAAGGCCATTGGGACTTTGGCCCTCCTCAGGTTCAAAGGTTTAACGGAGACGTGGCCTTTCCTATACAAGGTGAAGCCGGACAAGGTTTCAGTACTGGAGAAGCAATGGAAGAGATCGAGACTGTAGCAGCAAAAACTCTTCCAAAAGGCATGGGCGTTGAGTGGACAGGCCTTTCCTATGAAGAGCGCCAGTCCGGCAGCCAAGTTTACTCTTTGTACTTTCTAGCCATAGTCGCAATCTTTTTAAGTTTAGCTGCACTTTACGAAAGTTGGAGCATACCTGTGTCTATCATCTTAATGATTCCATTAGGAATTTTTGGAGCGGCTCTCTTTTCATTGGTTGCAGGGCAGACGAATGATGTTTACTTTAAAGTTGGTATTTTACTGGCCATGGGGCTTGCTGCAAAAAACTCAATTTTAATCATTGAATTTGCGATTGCAGCTTTAAAAGTAGGAAAAAATTTAAAGGAATCAGCCCTCGAGGCCTGCAGGCAACGCTTTAGACCAATTTTAATGACCTCTTTTACTTTTTTATTGGGAGTCTTGCCACTGGTCTTTGCCTACGGTCCAGGATCAGGTGCACAAAATTCAATTGGTTTTAGTTTGGTTGGTGGAATCATTTCGACAACAGTTCTTGTGATTTTCTTTGCACCCTTGTTTTTCGTTGTGGTGTCGACACTAACTGAAAAGATTGGAATTAAAAATGAAATTAAATAATTTAAAAGCCTACTCTCTTTCCTTAATCTTTGTATTTTTTGCTGGTTGCACACTTTCTCCTAGATTAACAGAGAGAAAGCTCCCCGTTCCAAACAAATTTGTAAAAACAAAACTAAGTGGTGAGAAAAATAAAAACAGTCTAGCTAAAATGTCATGGAAAAATTTTTACAAACTCGATGATTTTAAAATTTTAATCTCAAAAGCCTTAAAATCTAATAGAGCCTACAACATCTCGCAATTAAACATCAAAGAATTAGAAGCGCTGTACAGAATTCAAAGAAGCGATTTGTTTCCAAATATTGCTGCAGGCGGTGGCTACACAAGACAAAAAATCTCTCCAAACGCTTTAGGCAACAGTGGTCTTTTTGGTGGTGGAGGAAGCCGCCAAGGTTTTATTCAAAGCCAAAAGCGTGCCAGCATAGGCTTAACATCTTACGAAATAGATTTTTTTGGCAGAATAAGAAGTTTAAAAAATGCGGCTCTTCAAGATTATTTTGCAAGCGAATTTGCCAAAAAAAATCAGAAAATAAGTTTAATTGCAGATCTCTCCGCTGCCTACATGAGATATTTGTCGGATCTAGAACTTCAAAAGCTCACTGAGCAAACCTTTAAATTACAAGGAAACGTCTTAAAGATTATAAGACAAAGACTAAAAGCTAAGGTGGTTTCTGAAATTGAACTTAGACAGGCCGAAACTCTTTATGAAAGTTTAAGAGCAGATTCAATTGAGCAGTCAAGACGTGTTCTAGTTGGATGGAATGCTATTAGAGTTTTAGTTGGAGAAAACATAAAAAGAGCAAATTTTAAATCAAACTTTCTACAAGTTTTGGGAACTATTAATGTTTTTCCAGTAAACACAAGTTCTGAGGTTTTGCTTTCAAGACCAGATATTAGAAAAGCGGAGACTGACTTGATCGCTGCTAACGCTAGAATTGGTGCTGCTCGCGCGGCCTTCTTTCCATCGATCAGCTTAACTGGTTCAGCAGGATATTTGTCATCTGAAGCTTCAAACCTTTTTGAAGCTGATTCAAAAACTTGGTCGTTTTCACCTAGTATAAATCTTCCCATCTTTACTGGCGGTAGGAACACAGCAAGACTTAAGGTTGCCAACATTAGAAAGAAAAAATCAATCATGGCCTACGAACTCGCCATCCAAAAGGCTTTTCAAGAGGTTTCAGACGGTCTAGTGTCTCACGAAAAAATTGAGTCTCAGATCAACGCACAGTTTAAAGTTGCTAATGCTGCAAGCCGCGCTACGGAGCTTAGTGAGTTGAGATATAAGTCTGGTGTCGACAGCTATTTAGTGACTTTGGACGCTAGAAGATCACAGTACGAAGCTCAAAGAAAACTTATAGAAATACAAAGGCAGTTTTTTTCAAACTATGTTTATTTGTACAAAGCACTTGGCGGCGGGGTTTAGGGAAGTTTAAATGTTCACTAGGTTAAAGGTGTCTTAAATATGCGCATAAATCTTTCGTTTATTATCATTATACATTTTCTTTTCATTTCAATATCTCTTGCTGAAGAAAAATGCACACACACTGACACCCAGTTCAACTGCGTAAAATTTATTAAAAACTACGATGGAGATACGCTCACCTTTAAAATTCCAAATGTTCATCCCTTCTTTGGTAAAAAGCTTATTGTAAGACTCTACGGTGTAGACACTCCAGAGATCAGAACCAAAGATAAATGTGAAAAGAAAAAAGGGAGAATTGCTAGAAACCTTGTTAAAAACTTACTCTCAAGAGCCAAAACAATCAGTCTGCAACCTGTTACAGCTAAAGAAAAATATGGGCGGTTACTTGCAAAAGTCACTTTTGACAAAAAAGACTTGGGTGAAATTTTAATTAAAAACAATTTAGCCTATAAATATTTTGGCAAAAAGAAGCATTTGAAAGATTGGTGTAAATAACAGATTTTATTTTTATCTAAATTACTCTTTCAAAGAAAACGCATTCACAACTAAAAAAATTAAAGTTGCCAAAACACCTGAGAGCATCACATAAAATTCAATTCCAAAACTGTAGGTGGACATGTCCTCGCTTCTTAAACTAAGGCCCACGACTACAGGAGCTACATACTGATTAAGAAACAAAATGCCAAACGTGATTTTATTGAGCAGGCTTTTTGATAAAAACTTCCATAAAAATAAATTTGGATTGGTGATCACGGCAACTAATGCGTAGGAACCCATAAAAAGCATCTCCACGGGGGCAATCCCTACCCTAGGATCAATGCCCGCACCAATATAGGCTTTCACACCTAATATGTGACCCAGTAAACTTAGCCCTCCAGGAAACAAAGCCAAGTGGAGAAGTATATCATCAAGTATAAAAGCAGACTCTGGAGTTTTGCGAACGGAAACTAAAATGTCATAAAAGCAAAATATAATCAGACCGACCGAGGTCATTACAGAAGTCGGCACAACTCCTGACATGCTGTTAAAAAAGAGTTCTGGCACTGCTAGCTGTATCCAAAGAGAAGAAAAGTTGCCGCAAGCCACAACTCCTAAAAGAGCGAGCGTGAAAGGTTTGGACCACGTGTCTACATGAATTTCTGCCATCTTGGTTGTCATCATTAAAAGTAGAGAGAAGTAAGTGAAAGGTGACATGACCGGGCTTAATTCGCTATAGAAAAATCCGTTGCTAAAAAAGCTAGAACAAAAACCAATTAGTGCTGCAGCAATGACCGCGAAACCTAAAAAGTTTGATACAAAAACTAGATTTGTATTTTTTTTTATCATGCGGGCCCTAAGAAAACTTTGAAGTTTTTCTAATCATTTCCGCAGGAAATCTAAATTCCCGCTTAAGATAGGCCTTAAAGGCTTCGCTGAAACTTTGCTTGTCCACAGCCTGATCCATACACAAGAGCCAAGCGTCTCTTTCTTCTTCGTTGATGACCAGGTGTTTGTGCGCCTGGGGCATTCCAACACCCTTGTATTTTTCACGGTAGGTCTTTGGGCCCCCTAACCACATAGACAAAAACAAAGTCAGCTTGTCCACCATGGTGGACAAATCATCATTGTGCATGTCTCTGATTTTTTGAGCTTCAGGAATCTTATGCATGATTTGATAAAAGTCTTCACACAATTGTCTAAGGCCGGCCTCTTCACCGGCCGTTTTGTAAGACGTGTCTAAATAGCCAAATTTATCTGACATAGTTCCCCACTTAAGTTTAAATCTAGGTTTTAGATTTCAAGTGTAAATGAAAATTTAAATAACCACCTTGTTGTTTATCAAGTTTTCAGTCCGATATTTTATTATGCACAAAAAAACTGACTTTATTTTAGACAAACTCCTGTTTATAAAGTGACACTTATTGATGAAACCAAAAGGCTGCTGTCTTTAGTAAAGTTTATGTCACGCGGGTAGATTTCGTCTTGGCTTGAAAAATATCTAAATTCGTTTCTCCAAACAGTGCGGTCATTAAGACGGCGGTCAACTCCTACCGATCCTGACCAAACTTTAAACCCATCTCCTGTACCACTGCTTACAATAACTTGATCCTTGTCCCAGTACACCTCGAACCTGTTAGAGACTGTGGTCTTTTCGTTTAAAATATAATTAGATATAAGAGTGGCCCCATACCAAGACGAGTTACGGCTAGAATTAGATTTTTTTTGAAAACCAATGTCTGCTTGGACTGCAATGTTCCAAACATCAGTTAATTTAGTCACTAAAACTAAATCATGGAAATGGCGAAATTCCGCCTCTCTACCAACAAAGGTGCTGTAGGATAGTGATGTGTCATCTGTAAATGCATATGACAATTTTGTTCCCAGAGCTTTATCAGAGTTGTCATCAGTAACTATCTGCCAACCATTTAAAATAAGCAGTTCTCCACTTAATTTATCAGAGAAGTCATGGTGAAGCCTGACACCTGCTTGATAGTAAGGTGAAAAGTCCGCGACTAGTGAACGCGTGTAGGTCATATTGTCTAAAGATTTAAAAGACTCTAGACCAATATGTGAAAAAAAAATTCCTGCGTCTATCCAAGTGTTCTCACCTATTTTTGTGCCCACATAAGCCTCTTGTATGTGTTTGACCATATCCTCATTGCTAAATTGACCCTTTAAAGGCTCTGTTGTGTAATTAGCCTCTACAGATGTTCCCACCTGCAGCGCCAATCTAGCTCTGACAGTTTCATCTGTATAAGTGACTCCTATATGAGCTAAATTTAAATTAAACTCATTGTGTCTCGCCGGACTTGTCGTGAAGCTTCGGTCAGAATCAGAAGGTTCATTAAAGTCATAAGCATAGTAGACATCAACAAAGCCGTCCCACTCTAGTGTTGAACTCTCTGCGTTTGCAGTGCTTGCAAATGAAAGCGAACCTATAAAACCAATTGTAACAACTGAAATGGCTATTTTTTTAAAATCCATGTGATCTCCTGTTGATGTGCAAATTCAATTCATGATTACGTAAATAAAATTTAAAAGCTACTCTAAAAAGCGAACGATTTGTAGAGCATGAACTGTTATTTTCACTCAAAAAAGTACCTTAAATCAAATCACACAATAACTAAACCAAAAAAAACCAGCATCTCTGCTGGTTTTTCTTTCTATAGTAAATTTATTTGATCAATTCGCTTTAAAACCCAATGGTTCATATTTTAGAACTGAGATCTCATCTCCACCAGTGATTGAGATGAACCGGTTGGGAATAAGCTCTATTAATTTTGCGTCTTCAGTGTAGCTGATCAAACCAGTTCTAAAGCCAATTTCAACAGCCCAGTGAGTTTCACTCACCTTTTTCCATTCAAGATTGTAAGGCTTAAGGATTATATTGCGTGCTTCAAAAAATCCTGGCTCTTCAACTTCCGCAGGTCTCAATACTTTGATGATTTTAAAATTATCGCCTTCTGCAACGGTCATTGACTTAACATCGATGGGTCTTGGAAGATCAATCGCCATTCCACTCCCTCTCAACTTAATCTCACGGCTGATCTTACCTACAATATGAGAGAGATCCTTACAAAGGCTCAAGTCCCCTGCTTCTTTACTAAACTCTATGTCTTGATCTAAAAGCTCAAAAGTCTTTAAGTATGAATATCCAATGTTTCCAAGTATATCGCGAGTTTCTTTCAAGCCCTCAAAAACAAAATCAGTGTGAGGATTCGGTGTGTATTCTGCCAAGGCTTTAAGTCTCGCAGCCTCTTCTTTAACTTTTAACTGCTTGTGAAGTGTGTCTGCTAAACAAGTTGGGGAGTCGACAACTATAGGTAGATATATATGTGAAAAGTTATCCACTGTTTTAGCGCCTCTTACTTCTAAACCCTTTAAAAAACTTACATATTTTTCTGGAGAATGGACCCGGTCTTTAACTGTACGGTTAAACCATGGAACCCAAACCTCTTTTGAATACTTAGCCACTTCAACAGCCCAATCAGTAAAAGGTCTGTTTATAAGTCGAGGAACGCCATTATTAACCATCTGATTGTAAGTGACAGGTGAACAGGTTTCTTTTGAACCGCCAGCGATTTGGGGCAATTCTTGATTGTTTGCATCACGACCACAACCATCTTCATTAGATATTATAAGAGAAAGGTTGATTTTGTTTTTAGGCTCTAAGATTCCCCAGGCTTTTTCTAAAGACTGGTTGCATCTTTCATCAGCGTCATTTTGATATGTTAAAGGATCAATTTTAGGAGTTGCTGTTTTCATAATGCCCGCAACCTTCTCTTCGGTTGTTTTATCTGCAAAGTCTTCAGTGCTTACAGACTTCATGTCTGAATCTTGACCTTTGAAAAAAGCGCAGGTCACTAAATGAAGATCTATATCCCACTGAGCTTGTATAAGATCAGTAAAAAGATCTTTCATATCCGTTTCTAGCTCGGCTGTTTTAGCGACCATTGAAGCTGAGTCATCCACAACAAGAACCATTGTAAGCTTGTCTTCGATCACACGGTCTATAGATACTGAGAAAGCAGGCTCTTTTTCAAAAGATATTGTCTCTTCACTATTTACTCCCGAACATGATAGAATTGACATGGCCATTCCACAAATTGTCACCGCTGTTACTAACTTCTTCATCTCAAACTCCCTTTAAAAGGACCTAAGCCCTTTTTGATTGTTATACTTAAATAGATAAGCGATTTCCGTTCCAACTTATTATAAAGAATATGTTTTCATTTTTAGTCTGTTAAAGCTTTCATGCCAGAAGCTCCAAAAGTGACAATTTTTGTTGGGATCTGTGTATCTAATACAGCCCCAAATGACTCAGGTGGTATTAAAACAGCCCTCAGACCTGGACCGGGCATTGCTTCTCTACTTCTTGAATAACGAAAAGGAGTCACCATGACAGAAGTTATAAAGAGCATAATGGGAAGTGGATTAACAGGAATAGCAATCGCTATAGTTGGTCTTTTAGCAACAATAATCATAATTGAAAGATGGAGGTTCTTTTCAAGCAGTGTAGGAAAGTCTTTTAAGTTTTTCAGAATCATTTCTGAAAACGTAGCCAAAGGTGACATCAGCTCAGCTATTGCAGCTTGCGATGCGCACCCATCACTTCCTTCATCTGTTGTGACTAAAGAAATACTAATAAGAGCAGATAGAGATGACGCTTCAATGGAAGCAGGGCTTGAAATTGGACTTAGCAAATTAGAGCCTATGATCAACAAGAGAGTTGATTTCATCCCTACACTTGCAAACATCTCGACTCTTTTGGGACTCTTAGGTACAATCATTGGTTTGATTGTAACTTTTGCAAGCTTTTCTAATGGCGATGCTGCTGGTGGAAAAGAAGCACTAACTGCTGGTATTTCACTTGCGATGTCTACAACAGCTCTTGGACTTGTTGTTGCCATACCAATCACATTTCTTGGATCTATGATTGAAGGAAAAAGAGACCGTTCAGTAAGTCTATATAAAGAAAAATTAGAAGACATCTTAGATCAACTTAAAAACAGACACTTAACTAAAAAAGTAGCTAACTAAGCTGCTTTTAGTTTAACGAGCTGTAGGTATTAAAAATAAATTTAGTTTTTGGAGAATAAAATGAGCAACTTATTTAATAGAAAAAAAACGACAACTAAAAGAACAGGCAAGGCCTTTCGTTCTTTCGAAAACCGTTGCTTAAAAGAAAAATCTATCAACCTAAATCCGCTTTTGGCGATCATCATAAACCTTGTTCCCATGTTTCTAATTGTTCTGAACATGAAAGCAATTGTGGGATTCGAGCAAACGAACATTCCAGAAGCAACATTTTCATCTGATAAAAGTATTAAATCAAAAAAGACTTTCTCTGTAGACCTTAAACTCTACAAAAACTCGACTCGAGTAATTGTTAGAGACCATAAAGGTGCGGCAGTTGAGTCAAAAAAATTCAAGAACATCACATTAAGCAAAGATAAGATTGTTAAATATCTTGGAAGCAGAAAACAGAACATGGACCACCTAAGCATACTCACTCCAGGTTCAAGAGTAAAATTTGATGAAATTGGACAGGCGATAGATTTAGGAAGCCTAAAAATAGGCACATCAACTAAAAAACTTTTCACTAACTTTTCAATTGGAAACATTCTTTAAGGAGCTGTGAATATGTCTAGAAAAAAACGCAGTAGAGCTCTTAACTTAACACCTTTGATAGATGTGATGACCACTTTAATCATCTTTATTTTGATTCAGTCTTCAGATTCACCTGTTGAAGTTAAAGACAACATCAAACTTGCTAAAGCCGAGTACGGACAGTCAGTTAAGAAAAATGAAATCTTGAGCATTGGCCTGGATGAAATCAGTCTAGGTGATGATTACAAAGTCAAACTTTCAAAGGGTCAAATTCCAAAGAATTTGTCACACAAGTCAGAGTCAAAACTGATTGAGAGCCTTTACAAAAAGATCACAAGCTTAAGAGAAGCCACTGATAAAAAAGAAATCGACATGAACCTTTCTTTTGACAAAAGAGTGCCTTCTGATTCCGTTAAAAAAATTATTTACACAGTTACAATGGCTGGCGTTGACAACATCTACTACATAGGAGAGCAAAAGTGAGAACAATATTCACCAAAGCATTTCTATTCTTAACTTTACTCATGCAGTTCGCTACAGCTCACGCTGGTGGTGATGACCTAGTGAAAACTTGGAAAAACAAACAAGAGGCTTACTACAACGGCGAAACTCTTGTTGAAAAAAACTCTCTTGAAGCCATAAAAAGAATGAACAGTCTTTTGAAAAAGTACAAATGGCCTAAAGCAAAAAAAATCAGTATGATGCATAAGCTTGCAGATCTTCATTTAAACACAGGACGCATTTTAGAGAATAAATCAGGAAGTCAGAACGTAAGTTCTCACACTGTAAAAGCTCTCAAGATTTATAAAGACATCATCACTTCTTATCCTAAATATTCAAAATTGGAGTATGTTCTTTTTTCTAGAGGCTTCGAACTTTTTATGAGAAGAAAATTCGATGAAGCTCAAGGAACTTTGGCTCTTTTAAACAAAAACTTTTCTAGATCAAAATTTACAGATGATGCTTTTGTAATTAGAGCTGATTCATTTTATGAACTTAAAAAATTCCAATCAGCAGCTAACCTCTACACAAGTGGTGAGAGAAGCTCAAAGCCTGAACTAGCCATTTATAGTAAATACAGAAAATCTTGGTCTTTTTACAACTTAAAAAAATACAACCAGGCCTACTCTAACCTTTACGCTTTGGCCTTATCAGATAAAGGCAAGAGCTCTAAAAGCCTTTACGCTAGTGGTGAAGCTTTAGCGGACTTACCGATGTTTTATCAAAAACAAAATATAACTAATTCATATTTTAAAGACTTCAATCAAGTTGCAGGAGCTAAAAAAACTGAAGCACTACTATCTGAATTGAGTGATCTGTATTTTGATGGAGGACGATGGTCTAAATCTATTTCCGTCAACAAAGATCTAATCAATAAATATCCACAATCTAAAATGCGCTCTGTTTATCACTTAAAAAGCGGTATCGCTTTAAGCACGAGAAAAAAGATCCGGAGTTCAAGTCTAGAAATTAAAAAAGGTTTAGAACTTTGCAAATCTAAAGTTTGCTCTTCAATTGCACAAGACGAAATCTTCAAGCTTGTAAACGATTGGGAAAAACATTGGAGACAAAAACAGAATGACAAGTCTTATGCACGAGCGCTGTCAGTTGTTTACCCAAGTCTTGCAAAAAACACTATTAAAAAATCTGAAAAGTCTAAAATCTATCTTTTATTAGCAGAAGTTGAGCACCATTCAAAGAACTACAAAAAAGCCTCTCTTGCATTTGAACAGGCCTACATAGAAAATCCAAAAGCGGTATACGCAAAGCAGGCTAGATGGGGTGCAATTGAATCCCTTATGTATATCAAAACAAAAGGCTGGGCCGGAAAAGATGTCGAAAGGCTCTCTAGCTTAGTAAAACTTTTTATCTCCGACTACTCAGCCGAAAAAGACTCTGTATTGGCTCAAAACTTTTTAGCACAAGTCTACAATGACTCTAACCGCTCAAAAATGGCTGCCGATTTATACAGAACCGTGAGCGAACAGCACATGTACACTGAAACTGGTAAGGTAGCTTACAACAACTACTTGAAAGTTCAAATTAAAGAAAACAAATACGAAACTGTCGCTGATTACCTTTTAAATCAAAAGAAATTAGACACTAAAGGTTCAAAAAGAACACTTATCAATAAAGATATAGATCAAGTCTACACTGAGTGGACTGAAAAACTGGCAGCTTCAAAAAAGGTCTCAGCACTTGTAAGCGTATACGACAAAGCACTTACAAACCGCTCTAGGTCTCCACTTAAAAAAGATTGGCTCTGGAACAAATCTCTAGCTTTAGCGAGCCTAAAGGCCTATAAAAAAGCTGCAGAAAGTTTTTTAAGCTACGAAAAAGAATTTGGAAACACTGACAACAAAAGATTAGAAGCCTTAAACAATGCACTGTTCTCTTACAAAAAGAGCAAGAAGTACGATGAGGCCCTAGTGGTCACTGGAAAGCTCCTAAGATTTGACAGTAAGAATCGACAAGACTGGTTGATGGAATCTGCAAAAATTCACTATGACAAAAGAAACTATATGACCTCTTTTGAAGTCCTGTCACAAGTTTCTGTAGACCACCCTCAAAAAAACGAAGTCTTCAATAAACTTTTAAGCAAATTTAGTAAAGTAGAGCTAAGTAAAGTCACCAGATCAAACCTAAGTAGTTACAGTGGCAATACAGTGGGGGAGCTTTTTTTAAAACTGATTTCAAAAATAGACAATTTAGATGCTCAAGAAACCAAATCGGCAGCTTTACGCCTTAAAAGCCTTAAAGCTGAAGATTCAAACTACAATGCCAAGGGGCACTACTTTTTAGCTATCCATGAGTTTAGAAAATTCAAAAAAAATAAATATACAATTTCTTCTAAACCCGAGAAGTCATTAGAAAAGATGATAAAAAGAATGATCAAAATTGACGGTCACTTCAGAGACTCAATTGCATCGGCCACGGGAACACAACAAACAAGATCAATCATAGGTTTAGGCCAGCTTTACTTGCAAGTTGCAGGAAACTACACTGCTTATTCTAAAAAAAGGTTGAAATCTGGCTTAGACATCACTGAAGTTAAAGATTTAATCTCTCCCTTCTTGGGCCAATCAAAAGTTTTTTGGGGAGAAGCCTTAAATTCACTTAGAGGTGTCAGAGATAAAAAAGAAATCGCAAAACTTAAAAAAATCATCAAGAAGTCTAAGCGTAGAAGCGACAGATTAGAAGATTGGTACAAAAAGAAAACACAAGTGAAGCTTGCTAAAAACGGAGGCTCAAGATGATCGGACGCTTAACACTAATTCTATGTCTAATGCATCTACCAATGGCCTTTGCCGCAAAGAATAAAAGCAATAAAAAGGCTCAAGTTCTTAAATTTGATGGCATGAGCATTAAAAATTCAAAAGGATCTCCACGTGATGGTTTTACATCATCAAAAGAGAAAACTGATTTTGAGTACTTTTTCAAAACGAAAATTTCATTTAAAGAAAAAATAGTAGAAAGCCTGGAGGTCGTTCGATGAGTTCATCTAGCCAATTTATTTTAAAGAGTAAAAGTAGTGAGACTTTTAAAAGAAGGCTCACTCTCTCTGAGCAAGCTACGAGTATTTCAGTTCCAGACAAATCAGGAAGCTACACCAAGATTCAACTTAAACTTCAAGAAGGAAGACCTTCTTGGTCTGCTGACAATTCTAAGTTTAAGGTTGGATTTCAAAACTCCCCTATTCACTTAGAAAAAGTGGCTTACCCAAGAATTACAGTTCCTCCAATCAGCGCTAAGATAACGGGTTCTAAACTTCATTATTTTATTGTTGATAAGAAATCTGAGCGTATCCTCTCATCTAAAGTTTTTGACAAAAAAAGAAGCTTCACTCCTAATCAGTCTTTCAAGGAATTTGGAATTGTATATAATAAAAGCATTCACCATATGAAAGTTAGACCAGTCGTTGAAAGTGCTGAAATTGAGCTTGAAGATGATCTTTTTGGAAATGACTATTTTGAAGTGATCTTAGACAAAAAAGTTAGAGTTTTCCTAAGCATACTTTTAAGTCTTTGGTTCTTAAGTCATGGTTATAATCTCATCATGGATTACTTTAAAACTGATGTGACAAAAATTCAGGTTGAGAATAAAGAAAAAATCTTAAAAGAAAGAAAAGAGATCTCAAAGCTTATTAGGAACGTCACACCAGCTAAGGCTATTGTAACTAACGTTGAAAGCAAAAAACCTTTAAAGTCTAAAGGTGTGATCAAAAGAAAGAGCAAAAAGAAAAAAGTCTATTCTGTTAAAAAAACGACTAAGAGAAAACTTAAAAAAGGAAAAAACACTCTAGCAGCAACAAAAAAAGTTGTTAGAAAAGCTAAGTCTAAAGCTAAGCCCAGCCTTCAAGATCAACTCTTTTCTAGATCACTTGTTAAAGGAACTACAGGAAGAGCTTCATCAAAAGCTGCAAAAACTCTAAGAGGAAGTGCTAAAGGCACATCATCTGGCAAGGGTTTTGGTGGAGCAGGCACTATTAAAGGTGGCTTTGTTAAAGGCACAGGTTCTAGTTTTGGAACTAAGCTTGGTAACCGTGGTGGCACAGGTGACGGGAGTTACGCTACTGGTGGTAGTGGTGTTGGTGGATTAGGTGCTGGACTTTCTTTAAACGGAACCGGTGCTGGCATATCTGGTGGTTTGACTAGAGAGCAGATCAACAGAGTGGTGAGACGCAATAAAAAAGACATCTCAAGATGTTTTGAAACAAGAGAACAGTTTAGCCCTGGTCTTTCTGGTAAAGTTGCAATGAATTTTACAATCAACAGTTTAGGTAGAGTCGCAGCTGCTTCTGCAGGCGCCTCATCAATCAAAGATGCAGCATTAAAAAACTGCTTAAGTAGAAAAATCTCTACATGGAGATTTGATAAGCCTACAGGTGGAAGACTTGTTAAAGTCTCTTACCCTTTCAACTTTAAATCAACACAAGGAAAGTTCTAATGAAAACAACTATTAAAAAGATATTCACTCTCATTCTTCCTGCTTTTTTCATGTTGAGCTTTTCGACTGCTTCATTTGCTAAGTCTAGAAATTCTAGACCTAGAAAAAAGATAAATGTTGATAAGCTTCAAGAAAAATACTGGAAAACAAAGGGCTACAAAACAGGTGTAGTTCAGGGAAGAAAGTACTTTAAAGAAAACAGACTTAGAGTGGGTTTAGAGTTTATGAATTTAATGAATGATAAATACAGCTCTACCAATGGCGCTAAAAACGTTAGAGGAGATCTTGCTTACTTTGTTAGCGAAAGGTTCTCTGTTGGTGGTTTTTATGAAAACCTAACCTTAGAAGACAATACAGCCCTTAAAGAGATGTCTGAATTTAATCCCGGACAGTTTAAACTAGACCATGTAAAGGCCACTCGCTTTTACGGCGCCTCAATCGAATTT
>Ga0209309_10001544_pt1 | contig 22767 bp, 21 predicted proteins | sample COGITO_mtgs_1204_2_FD_184807 | JGI IMG/M metagenome (GOLD analysis project Ga0209309, IMG submission 184807) | Pelagic marine microbial communities from North Sea - COGITO_mtgs_120412 (SPAdes) (version 2) | ecosystem: Environmental > Aquatic > Marine > Epipelagic ... | reverse complement strand
GGGATGAAGCAAATCGCTTCGTGAACCTCCTTCCCGTGAATTGCTTCACAGGAAGGAAGTTCCCGCTGCGATCAGCGAAGCTGATTACAGGTTACGACGGTCCCAAATCATCGACTTGACACCTTCACAGAGCCGAACTTCACGGTACGAATCTCCGTCTTCCAAATCGGCCTCGTAGTGGCCATCACAGTACAGCTCGAACATGCAGTCCTGAATGCGTTCGCCGCCGTAGTTCCACAGCCACACGATCGCCTCGTACTGCCATTGTCCCGCAATTTCTTCGAAGAGCGACATGTGCAGCTTCGCTGCAAGCCGAGCCATTTCGTCTCTATCACAGCCCTCCTGAACGACAAAGTCGTCGGGTGTGATGTCTTCACAAACCAGCTCGGCGACTACGTCGAGCCGTCGAGCCAAATCGGCCAGCCCAATCACACGGCGCCGTGACCATGGGCCAAGAGCCTCCATGCCCTTCGGGATATCCTGATAAATTTCCGTACCTTCGGTGGTGCTCATCAAATTTTCCTTATGTGTTCGTTCCTGTGAAGGGTTCACAGGAGCATGAAGCAAGCTGCTTCGTGATCGCCAACCATGCGTCATTGCTTCACACGGTTGGCGATCCCGCTGCATCTAGCTGCTCAGCCAGCGAGGCAATCCACGAAGCTCTGAGCGTTGTTGATCTTCGAAACCACTACGTGGTCCAGCCGACCGACAGCAGGGCTTTCCTGCAGCTCTGTGAGGGCAGCCCAGGTCTCGATGAACAAATCCTCTTCGAGGACCAAGTGGCCTCTTCGAGGCCGTTCGATGAAGCTAATCAGCGCTTCGTCGACTCCGATAGCTCCCAGCTCGTCACGGAGCTTCGCTCCGAAGAGCACCTTCAACTTCGTTGACTCAGGAAGCTTCGCTTCTTTCACAGGAGCCGAAGGCTCCCCGCCAGGAAGCTTCGCTTCTTTCTTCACAGAAGCCTTCGGCTTCGGCTTGGTGGAAGCCTTCGGCCTCGGCTTCGGCCTCGGAGCAGCTTTCTTCGAAGCCTTCGGCTTCACTGGAGCCTTCGGCTCTGTCGAAGCCTTCGGCTTCAGCCTGCCGTCCGTCTTCGACGGGTTCCAACCATTGTCTCGGCAAAGCTGCTTCGCAGCTTCCAAATCACCTTCGGTGATAAGAGCCGAAACCCTTGCCCTAACGGCTTTGCCGTCACGCTTCGGAGCTTCGCTCCGCTTAGTTGAAGCCTTCGGCTTGGTCGAAGCCTTCGGCTTAGTTGAAGCCTTCGGCTTCCGTACTGGCTTCGTAGAAGCCACTTCCGTAGTTGAAGCCTTCGGCTTCGTCTGAGCTTCGCTCAGCGTAGTTGTGATGAACAAGTCGCCGAAGCGAATCTCGATGGTCTGTGGACGAGCCATGGTGGCCCTGCTTTCCTATGTGAGGGCTTCGCCCCGTGGGGTAAAGCCCGCCGAACCGACTGGCTCGACTTCTCCATAGGACCATAGATCGGCCCCAAAAGTCAAGCAGAAATCCCCCAATGGCCCCCTACGCCCCCCATTGGTTTCTGCCTCACTCGCGCTGCCCGCTCGCACGCTCGATCGGGGGCGGGTACGTGCATGCATGTGATCGCATGCTGAGCGAAGCTCAGTGCGAGGGCGGGTGCGGGTATAGGGGGGGGTGGGCGCGCGCGTCAAGATGTAATAATCCTTTGTTCTGCGGATTGTTTCCCCCCCCAGGATGCTTGTCCGCTTGTTTGTCCGCTGTTCGTGTGTTAACGGTCGTTAACATGAACGCTGTCCATGTGATATTAGCTTCTCGCTTTGCAGCGGGGCCGCCCGAGCGGACCCGCACCAGCGCAGGCTCGCTTGGGGGACGTATGGCTCTCTTTTTCTACGGTTCTGGACTGTAGTAGCCGCTCTGGCATTCGTGGCCCCTGAGGGGGGCCACTCATTAAAGCATTGTTTCTGGCGTTCTAACATTGGGTGTGAAGGTTGGCTTCGCTGCTCCTCCTACTGGGGGTGCGGGATACCTGGGTTCGATCCCCAGCACATCCACCCATCCTTCTAGCGGAGGGGCGTCTACGACCCCCGACGCTGTACGCTGTCCACGGTATGGACATGGAAGCTGGAGAGACGCCATCTGATTACCACTGGTCTTACAATTCGACAACGGGGGAGGAGGATCCTCCACCGATTGTGCTGACGTATTTAGAGAACTTGACTTCTCTGGAGCATGATCGTTTGTCTGATAAGGCGTGGGCTGCCGAGTTTGGGATTGCGGATCGGACGTTGCGGCGTTGGAAGAAGGATGAGCGGTTTCGGAAGCTGTGGACGAAGATGGCTGACAACTCGGTGTTGGGGCCTGACGCTATTTCGCCGATTTATCATGCGGCGTTGAAGATTGCTGCTGATCCTGATCATCCGAAGTGGGATGCTGCGTCGAAAATGATTTTGTCGTTGGCTGACAAGGTGCGGCCTCCGACTCTTCAGGTGAATGTGACTGCTGAGGATCGGTTTACTAACATGTCTGACGATCAGCTTCAGGCGTACCTGGCTCAGGGTAAGGACGTGTTGGAGATCGGCCCGTCGTGAGCTTGGGTGGCGATCAGGTCGAGTTGGCCCGTAGGGAGGCTGGTTGGCGTCGTGGCGCTGCGGATCCTCATTGGGTCGCTGAGCAGGCTTGGAAGATTCAGCATCCGTTGGGTGAGCGTCTGTTCACTCTTAGGGCTTCTCAGTCTGAGGCTCTTCAGCGTTGGTTGGATGGTGAGAACAGCATCACTCTTAAAGCCCGTCAGATCGGCTGGTCGACGTTGGTCGCGTTTTACGTGTTTTGGTTGGCGTTTTGGTTTCCAAATACTCGGATCATGTTGCTCTCTAAGGGTGAGCGTGAGGCTCAGGAGTTGTTGGGCAAGGTCAAGTTTGGGTTGGAGCGGATCCCTGGGTGGCTTCAGGCCCGTGGGCCTCGGGTTCGCACTAGCAACTTGACGAAGATTGAGTTGTCGAACGGGTCTGAGATTTTGTCGTTGCCGTCGGGCAATAACCCTGCCCGTGGGTTTACGGGTCGTTTGATCGTTGTTGATGAGTTCGCGTTTTTGGAGAACGCTGGCGAGGCTTGGGCTTCGATTGAGCCGACCGCCGATATTGGCGGTCAGCTCATCCTTCTCAGCACAGCGAACGGGTCTGGTAACAAGTTTGAAGATTTGTGGGTGCGTGCCCAGTCAGGCAAGTCTGTGTTCAAGCCAATGTTTTATGGCTGGGATTCGGTTTATGAACGCGACGAGGATTGGTATAAGCAGAAGCAGTTTGATTTGCCTGAGTGGCAGCTTCATCAGGAATATCCGTCGAACCCGTCTCAGGCGTTTATTCGTTCTGGGATGATGGTGTTCAACTCTGAGTTGTTGGAAGAGTTGAATGCTGGGGCTAAGGAGCCGTTGTTGACGGTGAACCTTGAGGGGCCAGGCCCAGATTTCCCTCGGACGTTTGAGGCTGTGCCTAATACGCCATCGAATTCGTTTGTGCATGTTTGGGAAGAACCTGATGAGGGCACTTCTTACGTTATTGGTGCTGACGTTGCTGAAGGTTTGGCGCATGGCGACTACAGTTCGGGGCATGTGGTGTCTGTGGGCGATGAGCCTCGGGTTGTTGCCGAGTGGCACGGCCACATTGAGGCTGATTTGTTTGCCTATGAGCTGTTCAAGTTGGGTACGTGGTACAACACGGCCCTAATTTTGCCTGAGGTTAACAATCACGGGTTGACGACGGTTACTGAGCTGCGAAAGTTGGGTTATCGCAGAATTTGGCGAAGAATGTCGTTGAATTCGGCTACTCGTAAACGTCAGATGGAATGGGGTTGGAAAACGACCAGAATCACTAAACCGCTCATGATCGATGGTCTTCATCAGTGGATGAGGGTTCGTAGGTCGGCTGGTGTGCCGTCTGTTGCTGCTTGTGCAGAGTTGGCCCGTTTCACCCGTAACCATCGGGGCCAGATGTCTGGATCTCCGCACGATGACCGCGTCATTTCGTTGGCGTTGGCAGTGCATGCGTTGGACTTTGCTTACTCCCCCGAATATCAGGAAGAAGTTGTTCACCCGTACGGATCGATGGGCTGGTACGAGGAACAGGTACAAAAAATGGACGGCGCGCTGTCGTCCGACGACGAATGGGTCATCCACTGACCTTGTAGAAGCCGAACACTGTCCACTAGAGGCTTGAACGCATTATTGTCCTGATTAGGAGTTCAAATGGGTCCAGATAAACTTCAGTACGACAGCACTGGTGCTGGTGAGATGGTGAAGTCACACAGCGGCGAAATCATGGGTGGCTTTGCGTCGCCTGGCGGCGGTTCGACGCTTCCTTCCTCGGCTTCTGGCGACGTTGTTGCCCCTGGCAGCCAGCACGCTGGTTCTGACGTACGCACCATTACTGGCGCAAGCGGTGGGACCATCGGTGGTTTCGCCTCTCCTGGCGGCAGCCAGGAAGTCTGATACGTTTGCCTGATGGGCATCCGTACAGCTAGCGCTGAAGAACCAACTCCCACCGTGTGGGACTTGTCTTACGAGCCGTGCCCTTGCGGGGGCACGGCCCAACGCTTTTTCCATGAAACAAAGACGTTTTACCCCGTGCCATGCGAAGGCGAAGCCACAGGGCAACGTGTTTCGTGGGAATGCAAGATGAAACACCACCATAAAGAATTTGCTCAAGGGCGCGACCCTGTCGGCAAAGGCGGAACCCCGTTCCGTGTTTCGGCTGCTGAAGGCTGGACACAATTCGGGGCGATGAAAGAATCACAAGATTACGCCCGCTCTGAAGGCGTAGATCTTCAGCGCTCTTCCCGTTCGTAGGAGAAACCATGCCTGTATTTGGGCGGAAGCCACCACACAAGCCACAGGCAGAACTTTTGTCCTACTACGGGGGCGAACTTGAACGTTCGCGTTCTTGGCGAGAATCTGAAGGCTACGACGCCCTGTGGACCGACATGGTCAACATTTACAAGGGCGACTCGATCATCCCTAGCGGCAGCTCGTCTGATGATCGCATAGCGATCAATCAGGCGTTCTCAACGATCAATGTGATTTATCCTGCGATTTCGGTTTCTCGGCCAGAGATCACAGTGCAGGCGAATCGGTCTGACATGGAATCCCGTGCCGTGTTTGTTCAGGCAATGGTCAACCACCAGTGGGAGCGTTACCGCTTTCAGGAGCCGTTCCGTCGCGCCGTTAAAGATTCGCTTCTTGTGGGTCACGGCTGGTGCAAGATGCTTTGGTCTTATGAAGAGACTGAGAAAGACCTGACCGAAGAAGAGTTCGCTGTTCGGTTCCAGTCGGCTTTGCAAAACGAAACTGCTATAGCTGCTGAAGAAGAACGTGACATGGTCACGGACGAAGAGTTAGCTAAGCAGATCATGGCGCAATCAAAGCAAACGCTGGTTGATCGTCCCGTCATGGAACGCATCTCGGTTCACGACATGTTCGTTAACCCTGAAGCTACGTCGTTGGAAGATGCCCGTTGGGTATCTCAACGCATTGTGCGTCATATCGATGATGTTCACAATGACCCTGCGTATTCAAGGAAAGCGCGAGAATCGGTTCAAGCAGGGCTTCTACTCTCCGATTCGCAATACAAGACGGCAGAAGAAAGCTACAAATCGAAGGAACTGGTCGAAGTTTTCGAGTTCTACGATTTGCATCGCAAGACGATGTCGACCTTCGCTACGGGTGCCCGAGAGTACCTGATTCGTCCTCGGGCAATGCCGTACGCTTTCGGTCACCCATTCGAACAGCTCCGCAACTACGAGATCCCCGACCATTTCTATCCGATGGGAGATTTGGAATCGGTTGCTCCTCTCATCAAGGAACTATCTAAGACTCGTTCCGAAATGATGAACCATCGTGCCCGTTACGCACGCAAATACATTGCACGCAAATCGGCCATCAACAAAGCAGACCTGTCGAAGATCGCATCAAAACGTGACGGTGAAGTGATCTTCATCGAAGATGACAACGTCCCACTAAACGACGTTATTCAGCCTGTGAATCAGGTTTCGATGGACCCTGGCCTGTATAACTGGTCGCAGTTGATCACTCAAGATATCGAGGAGATTTCGGGAGTTTCCGAATTTATGCGTGGCGGCGGCGGTCAGATCCGCCGTACCGCCACGGAAGCATCGTTGATGCAAGATGCTGCGAATGTCAGAACTGCTGAAAAACTCGACCGTGTCGAAACGTTCATCGCTCAGCTCGCTACCAAACTTCTCCAAATCAACCAGCAATACGTGACGGGTGAACAGGCCGCTAAGATCGTTGGCCGAGACGGTGCCGCTTTGTGGGTGCCGTACACCCGAGAAGACATCAAAGGCCAATACGATTTCCGTGTCGAGGGCGGTTCGACCGTTCCGAAGAACGAAACATTCCGACGCCAGTCGGCGCTCGGAATGTTGCAGGCAATGACCCCGTTTATTCAGTCTGGGCAAGTCAACGTTCAGGAACTGATGCGGGTCGTGCTCCGAGACGGGTTCAACATCAAAAACCCTGAGAAGTTCCTGCAACAGCCACAGCAGCAAGACCCGATGGCTCAACAGGGCGGAATGCCTGGGCAGCAAGCTTTGAGCGCAGGAGGCGGCGGAAGTGGAGCTGACGCTCCGCAGCTTGAGCCAGCTCAGCAAGCAGAAGCTGACGCTGCCGCTCAACTAGGGATATAAGTGTTATGAACGCCGTCTATGCATAGTGTAGGAGCAACCCAACATTTGGGACTCTTAAGGAGCAATCCGTGAATCAGACCGAAAGTGGACTCCCAACTGGAGCACCCACCACAAGTCAGCAGCAGCAGAATTCAGAAATCCCTTTGCCTGACGGCACGGTGATCAGTCTGGAAGAAGCAGCACAAGGCTATATGCGTCAAAGGGATTACACCCAGAAAACGCAGGACTTAGCCAACCAGCGTCGTATCGCCCAAAGAGGAGTTGATCTTCTTCAGGCGCTCGATACCGATCCCAAAGCAACCGTTGATCTGATTGCAGAGACTTACAAAGTTCATGTTCCGCAGGCGTCAGCGCCTGCGGCAGCTACGAACGAGTGGGGCGAAACAATCGAGGCTTCTACGCAGGACACCGCAGAGGTGGCTGCTTTGAAGTCTGAGGTTCAGCAACTTCGGGGGACTGTCGGGAATGTGGCACAACAGCAGCAGCGTTCTGTTTTGATGAACGAAATCGCTGAGGTTCAAGCTCGTTATGGTGATTTTGATCAGGATGTTATTCTTCGGCATATGCAGGCGAATGATATTCCAACGGTCGAGATGGCTTATCGGGATTTGAACTGGGCGTCTGCACAGGAAGCGGTGTCTACACAGCGCGAACTGGAGCAGGAGCAACAGCGGGTTCTGGAAGAGAAACGTGGAATGCAGGGTGTTGTGGCAGCGGGCGCTGGAATCCCTGGAATGAATACAGACACTGGTCCGAAAGAATACAGTGCCTCGTCCCAGGGTTCATGGCGAGATTCTCTCGCCGAGGCTTTCCGAGATTCGATGTCAGAACGTGGCTTTTCGAATGTTGGAGATCCTTTGCTGAACGGCTGACGTTTGGCTGATCCCATCCCATCTACTCCTTAGGAGTCAATCATGGCTTTCGGTTACAAAGACACCGATGCTAACTGGTCAGATATTCTGACCACGACCTTTGCGAAGGTCACACCACAATTCATCGATCAGGTCTTCCAGGCCCGTCCTCTCGCTTATTTCTTGGCGCAGGCTGGTCAGGTCATCCAGATCGATGGTGGCGCACGTATCCAAGAGGCTTTGATCGGCCTTGACAACGCGGCTAACACAGTCACCTACTCGGGTGCGACTGCTATCAACAACGTCGCTCAGGAAGAAGTCACTTCGGCGATTTACGATTGGAAGCAGCTTGCTTCTACCGTGTCGATCACTGGTCTTGAAGAGGCTCAGAACAGCGGCGAAGCTGCGTTCCTTGATCTTCTCAACACCAAGATCGAAATTGCCCGCGAATCTGTTGTTCAGAAGATGAACAGCATGTTCTGGGGTGCCTCGCCTGATGCAACCGACTTCCACGGCCTTACCCTTCTGGTCAAGGACGTTGCCTCTACTGTCGGTGGCATCACCCCTGGTGATTCCCCCGACGATTACTGGTGGAGGTCTGCGGTTCACAACGCTGCTCAGGCAGCTACGGGGCCGACGGCTGGCATTTCGGGCTTCGCTCACACCGATGCCACGGAACTCGACCGTGAGATGATGACGAACGTCTTCAACGATGCTTCTGTGGGTGGCGACACTCCGCAGTTCATCATCACCACTCAGGAACTACACGAGCACTACGAGTCACTTCTGCAGGCGAACATGCGTCACACCGACGCTAAGCTCGCAGACGCTGGCTTCCAGGCTTTGGAGTTCAAGGGCCGTCCCGTCTTGTTCGATGACGATTGTCCCACTGGTGAGATGTACTTCATCAACCCGAAGTACCTGCGCCTCAAGGTCCACAAGGACCGCTTCTTCAAGGCTGGACCCTTCATCCAGCCGACCAATGCGGATACCCGCACCATGAAGATGCTGACCTACGGCAACCTCACGATCAACTCCCGTCGTCACCAGGGAATGATCTACGGCCTCACCACTGCCTAATCCAGGGCGAATGGTTTGAGTGGAGCGGGCTAGATCTTAGGATCTGGCCCGCTCCAAGGACGAACGTGACGAATGTTGGGAGAGGTCTGTGGCATACAATCTTGCAAGTTTCCGTGAACTTATACGGGCAACGTTGGACTTGGATGCGACGGATCTCCCTGACATTCTCGTAGACGATTGGATTCGTGACGGCGCTACTCGTGCCCAAACGCGTCGCCAGCAATGGCCGTTCTATGAGAAAGACTGGACGTTCAACTCTGTTGACGACCAGGGCACATACACGTTGTTGGCCATTCAGGCCGACAGTGGAAGTACCGATGCGATAGCTGAGATCCGTCAGATCCGCGGCCCTGATTGGGAGCTGCGATGGCAGGACATCACAACGCACGACAAAACGAACCCTCGGGGTTCTGTTTCTAGCGGCACTCCCAGGTTCTGGTCGCAGTGGAACAACAGCGATGTGATCTTGGATCCTGTGCCCACCAATTCGACTGATACGTTCATTGTGCGTGGTTACGCTAAGCGTGCCGATTGGGTTTCGAATGGGGCTGCTGCCCTGTCAGATATGCCTGTCGAGTTCGATAACACGATCCTGAATTGGGCTATCGGTAAAGCGCACGCTCAGCAGGGTGACCCTGCTTCGGCGTTGCATTATGCCGACATGTCTGATCTTCGGTTGCGGGAACTTGTCAGATACTATGACGATCCTTCTCCCAGCCACGAAGTTACTTTCGGCGGCAATTACAACCGTCAAGTAGGCGGGCTGTCGGATCCTCGCTTCTCGTGGGAGTGAGCTGAATGGCTATAGATGTTCGTAGAGGCGGCGCTCGACCCCCACAGTTGAGGCTAGACCCACAGGTTGATTTCACTGGCGGGCTAAACGCTATTGAAGATCGTTTCCAGTTGGCTCCAAACGAGTCGCCTGATTGTTTGAACGTCGACATTCATCGGCGTGGCGGCGTTCAACGCCGCCGTTCTGTGCGTTCTTGGGGCAGCTATGACCCGTTCGGCACTGGCGCTTCGCCCCTGGAGTTGTTTGAACATCGCGATCAGATAAACGACTCGGCCAAAGTGGTCGCTACCAAAGGCGGCGGCGTCAACGCTTTGATGGCTGTCGGCGTTGGGGCTGGCTGGACGGCTGTGACGAACACGGGCCAAGACAAGATCCACGATCACGCCATGATGAACGGCAAGTCATGGTTTGCTTGCAAACTTCAAGCCACCCAGTCGTGGGAAACCCCGTCAGGTGTCCCTGCCGCTGCCACAACCGTGATCGGTGATTCGGCTGGCGGATACCAAAACGACTATGCGACAGCGGTAGGGAACATCTTCCCTCATTGCCAGTTTGTGGAATCTCACGGCGGGTTCATGTGGGCTGCCTGGACCGACGAGGGAGCAATTACTCACCCGACCCGTATCAGGTTCTCGCATCCTGGCTATGCCGACAGGTGGGCTGAAGACGACTGGATCGATGTCGGAGACGAAGACGGCGACGAGATCGTCGCCATCAAATCGTTCCGTGATCACCTGCTCGTGTTCATGCACCGCTCAGTACATGCCGTGTTCGGCTACTCTCGTCAGAACTTTCAAGTCGTCAAGGTCTCGTCTTCTGTAGGAGCCGAATCAAAGAAGAACATATCGGTCACACCGCAGGGTGTTTGGTTCTTCTCTCCTGATCGGGGGGTTTACTTCTATAACGGTGACGGGGAACCGCAGTGGGCGTTTGAAAAGATTTGGCCGTTGATGGATAGCGGCTCGTTCAACGAAGCTTTGTTTGCCGATGTCGTTGTCGCTTCGGTGAGCGGCAAGATTTGGGTTTCGGTTCCGCAAGATGACAGCACAGATGTGACGTTTGTGTTTGATCCAGCCGTTGGTGCGTGGGTTCGTTACGGTCTTGCTATCACTGGTCATGTTGAGTTCCAGAATTCTTCTGGTTTGGTTGAACATTTGGCGTCTACAGCGGGTAACGCTGGTTTGATCAAGTTGGATACTGGTGCGGCGTCTGATTCTTTCAATGATGCGGCATCGCCTGCCGATGTGGGCATAAATTCGTATTACCGTACGCGGTGGATGGATGGCGGGTCGCCGTTTCTTCCGAAACGGTATAAGAAGCCTGAGTTCATTGTGTCGGGCGTTTCTACTCACGTCATTCAGGCTCACATCTATTTCGATTATGACGATGCGACGGCTGCGAAGACTTTGCAGTTGAATGTGGTCGGGGATCTTTCGACTACGAATTTGGTTTGGGACGACGACGACGACAGTGCTCCATATGTTGTTACCAGCGATCCCACAACGAACCATTCTGCAGACTCGGGATTTCTCTGGGACAGTAAGCAGTGGGCTGTTCAGTCGGCTGCAACTCAAGACGAGATTATTCGTGGCGGCACCATTGGCGGCACTGGCCGTGCTGTTGCTATCAACTTTGTCGGCCCAACCGACGTCCAGTGGGAAATAAGGGGATTTACTCTGAAGTACCTAGCCAAGAAACCGAGATCTTAATATGGTTGCAAACGTAGTTGTCCCAAATACTTTCGTCGCTGCGTCCGATGCGATTGCCGCTGAGGTAAACGCAAACTTTGTCGCGCTTCGTGACCACATCAACAACTACATGGTTTCTAACGACGGTGTAGTTGCTATAGCTGGCACTCAGACTTTGAACAATGTGACGGTTACTGGCGATCTGACGTTGACTGGCAACCTTGTGGCTAATGCCACGATCAAGGGCGATGTTGTTGATACTGGCGGTTCAACTGTCATTTTGGATAACACTGCGGGTGCTGCTTGGTTCCGTGGCGATGTCAAGGACGCTAGTGGCACAGTAATTGTGGATGTTTCAGCGGCCACGTTCGCTGGCAACGCCACTACTGCGACTACTGCGACAACTACGTCTGGTAACGCTGCGACAGCGACGCTTGCTACTACTGCTACAAACCTGTTGAGCGGGACCAGTAAACCTGGGAACGGCTCGGCTGGTGCCCCTGGACATTCATTTAGCGGCGATGCGACCACGGGCATGTATCTGGTAACGACCGATCAGGTTGGGTTCTCAACTAACGGCACTCTGAGAGGCAGGTTCTGGTCTGGCGGTCTGTTGATGGGCAGTAGTGCTCTCGATGGTGCGGCACAGATACGGGTCGAGGTGGGGACAGCGGCACTCCCTAACTACACTTTCTATAACGATCGCGATACGGGCATGTACCGTTCCTCTGCTAACGTCCTCGGGTTCTCGACCGCAGGAGCGTTGCGTCTCCATATTGATTCGGCTGGGGCTTTGTTGCATCAGTCTGGGGTGGATAACGCAATTTTCTACACGGGCAATATCGCTTGCAACTATGCCAGCGGCGCTGAGGCGACCATCCATCATTACAACCGCCGCGCTTGGGGCAACGAATATGGCCTGAAGATGTATGCGGCTGGCGATACTGATGTGAACTGTGCTTGGGGCAGAACCCTCTGGTTCAAAACAGATGCTTACATTCGGGCGTCTATCCAGAATGACGGGTTTCGTCTCAATTCGTTTCCCGTTATTTCTGGCTGGAATAGCGTTCGTCGTCGTACATCCGATTTTTTGTGCGGCTACGACGGGTCGTCGTTGCGTTACAAAGACAACGTTGTAGACGCTGACGAAACATGGCGTTCGGTTTACAATCTGCGTCCTGTTGACTTCGATTGGAACAACGAAATACATAGTGACGATGACGGCGAACGCCACGATTACGGTCTGATCGCTGAGGAAACGGCGATCACCATGCCAAGCGTCGTTACGTCCCGTGTCGTTGAAGGGCAGGGTGACTTGCCTGTACCAGACGGCATCCAGTATGAGAAACTATCTGTTTATCTGATTCCTTTGGTGCAGGATTTGAACGCTCGTTTAGAGGCGCTTGAGGCTGTCTGATGCTTAACCGTCAAGCGTTTGCGGCGCTAATCGACTACCAGCGCACCGACTGGGACGTGAACGAGGTTCCTCGTTTATCGAACCGTTCATGGAACGACATCCAGGGCATCGAGATCCACCACACGGGCGCAGTTGGGCCTAAGAGCATGACGTTTGCCGACATGCAATCTTGGTTGCTGTCGGTGGAGAGGTACCACGAGCTGACAAAGGGCTGGAGCGACCTGTTCTACAACGTGTTTGTGGACGCTGAGGGTCGCGTGTGGGCTGGTCGGCCGACGCTGGCGTCGTCGCAATCAAGTCTGCATAACTGGTTGACGGTTCATGTGCCTGGAAACAACGCTGTGTTGACCGACGTTCAGAAAGCAAAGCTGTCGGAGTTGGCGGACGCTGTTGGTGGTCGCAAAGCGATCCGTGGTCACGGTGAGCGTTCAGCTACGGCGTGCCCTGGTTCTAATGCGATGGCGTTCATCAACGAGTGTCGTGCCTCTGTTGGGGCCGTGCCGTATCCTGGGAGTTACGTCCGTCGAGATTCGACTGACACTGCTGCGGTCAAGCTGGTTCAGGCTGTCGTTGGGACAGTGATTGACGGGGCGTTTGGTCCGAACACTGAGGCGGCTGTGAAGAGTTGGCAGACGGCGCAGGGTTTGGTCGCTGACGGGATCGTTGGTCCTGCGACATGGGCCATCATGTTCCCGCCACCGCCACCAGCACCTAAGCCAGCACCAGCACCAGCACCTAAGCCTGTGCCAGAGCCTGAGCCAGAGCCTGTGCCAGAACCCAGCGATGTCGTCCCTGACAAGGCCATCGGCAAGTTGATACGTCGCCTAGTTGAGTGGCTTATGAGTATCGTCAAGGACGGGGATAGATGACCGATGAAAGAATGGGCGGCAATCTTCGGCGGATCAGGAGCAGCATTGATTACAGGCGTGTTTGCTGTACTAATAAACAGGTTCCGTCGAGAAAACACGAGACAGCACGACGAAACTAATGCGTTGCGTGCTATCGGGCACGCAGACAACCTCGCCAAGATGGAAGACATCTCGGAACGGATCACTGAGGTCCGCGACGATGTGAAAGAAGTTCGCAACTGGCAGTTCGATCATTTAGAATGGCACGCCGAGCAGAAGAAGAAGTAGGGGATTAGACGTGTCTAACTGGATAAACAGGCAATACAGCATCAACCCAGAGCAACCCCCTGTCAACCTCGCTCTCGCCAGCGGCTTGACTTACATCGGGGCGTATTCGGCTGCAACTACTTACGCCATCGGCGATGTAGTCGCCGACGGCTCAGGCAACTCGTTCGTGTCCAGAACCGCTTCGAACGTGGGCAACGCACTCCCCTCTGTAGGAGCCTCTAACACGAATTGGCAGACGCTGGCGCAGCGGGGCACTGCGGGCATCCAGGGGAACACAGGCCCCACGGGAGCTACTGGGACAGCCGCTACTGTGGCTGTCGGGTCTGTCGGCTCTGTCACCAATGCAGGTACTGCTTCTGTTAACAACAGTGGTACTTCTGCAGCAGCCACGTTCGATTTCGTCTTAAGAGATGGTCCTACTGGACCTACAGGCGCTACTGGTGCAGATTCAACAGTCGTTGGCCCGACGGGTGCAACTGGTACGGCTGCGACTATTGGAGTTGGCACCACCAGTTCGGTTGTAAATAGCGGCACGGCTTCTGTTGCAAACAGTGGAAGTTCTAGTGCGGCTACGTTTGACTTTGTCTTAAGGGATGGGCCGACTGGCCCCGCCGCCACTATCGCTGTCGGCACTGTCGGCTCTGTAACTAATGCTGGAACGGCAACTATTACGAATAGCGGCACTTCAGGTGCTGCGACGTTTGACTTTGTCCTTAGGGACGGTCCTCAAGGCGTTCAGGGTACCCAGGGCATCCAAGGTATCCAGGGCATCCAGGGTGTTACTGGTACCGCAGCCACTATTGCATTGGGGACCGTTGGTTCGGTTTCGAATGCTGGCACTGCCAGCATCGTCAATAGCGGCACATCTGGGGCAGCTACCTTTGATTTTGTTCTCAGGGATGGCCCCACTGGCCCCACTGGTCCCACTGGGCCGACTGGGCCTACTGGTTCAACAGGTGCGACTGGCCCGACAGGTTCTACTGGTTCTACTGGTCTTACTGGTTCTGCAGCAACAGTAGCTGTCGGGACGACAGGTTCGGTTACTAATGCTGGCACGGCTTCTGTTGCCAATTCGGGTTCTTCGTCGGCTGCTACGTTCGACTTCATCCTGAGGGACGGCCCTACGGGGCCGACAGGTCCGACAGGTTCGACTGGTGCTACAGGTGCGACTGGCGCTACTGGCCCAACTGGTGCTGATTCTACGGTTGCTGGCCCTACGGGACCGACTGGCCCGACTGGCCCTACTGGTAGCACTGGTTCTACGGGCGCTACGGGTCCAACTGGCGCTACGGGCGCAGACTCTACGGTTGCTGGGCCTACGGGGCCGACTGGCCCCACTGGTTCGACAGGTTCAACAGGCGCTACTGGCGCTGCGGGCGCGGATGGTGTCATTGACACCGTCACGGCTGGCACGAACTTGAGTGGTGGCGGTTCTGCCGCCACCGTGACGTTGAACCTTGATAACGACATTGCGTTGACTTCGTTGACGACGACTGGCAACGTCGGTATCGGCACTGCGTCACCCTCCGTGCCACTACACCTCAACATCGGAACGGACAACAACGGCATCCTCGTTGAGTCAACCGATGCCACCGCCCGCATGTCGTTCAAGGACAGTTCAAGCTCTGGCACCACTCATGTAGGTATCGGAGCTGTCGGAGACGACATGAGTCTGTGGGCGGGCAACTCCAAGAAGATGACGATTCTGTCTGACGGCAAGGTCGGTATCGGCACTACGTCTCCTGCTGTTGCTCTTGATGTGGCAGGTGAAATCAACGCTGACGGATTCATCACCATCGGAGCCACAAGCACAACCGAAGGTGGCGAAATACGTCTCGACGGTGGCACCTCGTATGCGGCAAATTACGCCCGCATCGACCGTTACGGAGACAACCTGCTCCGTTTCATGGATCAGTCAGCGGTACGCATGTCGCTTGACATTACTAACGGCAATCTGGTTGTCACTGGCGATGCAACAACCACGACAACTAGGGGGACGACTGCGTTCTATGTCGGGTCGTCTGGCGACGACGGCATCGGCCCTGTCACTGGTCAGTTCGGCAACGTTCAGACGGTCGGTTCTGGCGTAGGCAACTATGAGGGGTACAGCATCAGCGGGCGTGCCGTATTCATGCACGACGGCGGGTCTGCTACAGGCCTCTACAACGATGTAAACAACCAGTGGATTCTATTTAGTAGCCACGGTGCTGCCACGGACATCCGTTACGCTGGTGCCGCCAAGGTAACTACGTCTTCGACTGGTGCGACGATCACTGGGTCGTTGGCCGTGACTACTAATGCGACGATCACTGGGCAGTTGAACTGTAGCCATATAAGAGGGGATGAAACCACCCAATACTTCGGCCCGAGTACCTCATGGGAGATGTATCTGAACACTTCAGGTCTCTACCCGTACACCGATAATGGCAGTGCGCTGGGCAGCACCTCAAAGTATTGGAACGGCGTTTACTCGAAGAACTGGTTCCGTTCTCACGGCAGCACAGGTTGGTACAACCAGACGTATGGGGGCGGCTGGTATATGACAGACTCGACATGGGTTCGTGCATACAACGGTAAAGGCATCCTGACCACAGGTAAAATCTACCTTGGCGCAATGACCACCTTTACGAGTGGCGGTTACGCTACCGCTAGGCGCAAAGACTCAACAGGTTATTTCATGGAACTTGTGTCTTCGGAGCGTTTCAAAACAAACATCACCGACCTAGACCTAGCCGAAGCTTCCAAGATTTTGGATGCACGACCCATCAAATATCAAGACATTGTAGAAGCGGCAGAAGACCCTGACTCTCCTTATCAGGTAGGTTTATCTGCCGAATCGTTACATGAAGCTGGGTACCCGTGGGTTTTGAAGTACGACTACGACGAGGAAACGAAGATAACTGATTTCACTAAGCCTCGTGGGATTCATTACGAGTTTCTTGTGGCTCCGTTGATTGCGATTGTTAAAGATTTGAAAACCCGATTGGCTGCGGTAGAGGCGGCATTATGACATCTCTGATCCGATTCCTAATCGAGCCGAACTAGATACTTTAGAGACTGAGTAAACCGATGACTGCTTACCGGTCAACGAACACTTACCGCCAAGCCGGTCTCCGTTACGACGGCGGCGGCAGCCTCGTAACCGGATCAGCTACTCTCGGCTACGGCGGTTCAGTAACCGGAGAAGGAACACCCCAAACCGAGGGCGCATCGGTCCTTCCTTATGGCGGAGTTGTTACCGCTACCGGTGCCCGAAACGTTGCTGGTGTTGCTGCTGCTATTTACGGCGGGGCGGTTACCGCTTCAGGCGAAGTTAATACTTCAGGTGTTGTAGCTGTTGGCTATGGCGGTGTCGTTACTGCTACAGGCACCCTCACCTCGTTAGGTGCGGTTGTCGGTCCTTACGGCGGTTCGGTTACTGCGACAGGTACCCGAACTGCTTTAGGCACATCGGCCCTGCCCTACGGGGGGGTTACTGCCGGTACCGGAACACTTCAAGCAGAAGGAACATCGACTCTCCCCTACGGTGGAATCGTTACTGCGACAGGCGCTGTCACAACTGCTGGTGTTGCAACTATCGGCTACGGAGGTAGCGTCGCTGCGACAGGCACGCTACAGGCAGAGGGAACATCAGCCCTGCCTTACGGCGGCGTAGTTGCTGTTACAGGTGCTGTTAGTAAAAATGGAACGGTTGTTCTCGCGTATGGGGGAATGTCGGTAACCGCTACTGGCACGGTAGTCGTTCACGCAAATATCAGCCCAGGGGCGATCAACGGCGTAGCCGCAATTCTCGGCGTTGGCGTCCAGACCGAAACATACTTCCAGTACTTGAACCCGGTTGGCCCGACGAGGATGCCAGCCCGAACGTCTCGCAAGTGGGGCGAATTGGCTGTAGCAAACCACCCCGGTTCGGGCACGAGGTTGACGGTAATCAAGAAGGACGGCACCTACTTCACGAGGCTGGTGGTGTCGAGTGGCGACATGGCTACGGCAGATCAGATATTCCAAGGTGGCCGGGAACACATTGTGACGGCGGACGATAAAGACGCTATCGAGGCGACAAATGTTGGCGGCGAGTTTGTGTTGATCGGATAAGTCTGGACCGGCGTGTAATTGACGCTTACACTGTAGATATCCCCGGTACGGGGAACCTTTAGCGACGGGTGAAAGAGCGCAAATGACTTCCCATACTTTTGTAAAGTGCGACGGCTGCCAGACATCTAGTTGCGGCACGTTTTGGCCCGACAGTGACCCGCATATGGCTGGCCGGTTTCGTGGGTGTTTTGCCGAGAAGTCCCGTTCGGTCGGGCTTGAGTCGGCTGGCACTTGGGCGATTAACGCTGCCGACAAAGTACTCGACGCCGACAACAACGCTTACCGACGACTTCGTAAAGACGGCGTGCAGCCGGAGACGGTGACCGGCGCGGCCAAACTTGAGGCGACCTTGACATGACAGCAGTTTCTGACCTAATCAACCGCACACGCAACGACTACTTGCGGACGGGGCAACCTGAGGTTCGCAATAAACTGAATGGGGCCATCAGTGATAGTGCTGAGTTGTTGACATTCTCGCGCCCACTGAATGCTTTATCTACTGGCTCTCGGATTTCGATTGGGTTGGAGGATATGCATGTTTGGTCGGCCGATAGTGCTGCTTCGACCGCCGACGTAGATCGCGGTGAATATGGGACGACAGCGGCTTCCGCTGATGACAAAGCTGTGGTACTGGTTAACCCCCGTTACTCGGACTCGCAGATTCTTCGGGCGTTAAATAGTGGCGTCTCGATGCTGGCGAGCGAGGGACTGTTTGCCGTTTCGACGATTGAGGTGACGCATCAGACGGGCGTGAATGGCTACGATTTAGCGTCGTCGGTGAACGTGCTGGGATTAGTTGATGTGTTGTGGGAGTCTCCGACGGCTTTACAGAAGCAGTGGTCTCGGTTGCCTCATGTTCGGTTGATCCGTAACGCTAATAGTTCGGACTTTGCTTCCGGTACTGGCGTTGCTATCGACCGCGGCGTCCCGAACGGGGCGACTATTCGGGTCACCTATAAGCATGAGTTGAGCGCTAGTTTGTCTGGGTTGACTGACGCGTTTGAGACGGCTACGGGTCTTGAATCGGACGCTATTGATTTGGTATGTATTGCCGCTGCCCTGCATTTAACCGCGGGCAAGGAGATAGCTCTGAACGAGCCGGATGCGGCTCGTCCCCGTCGGTCTTCAGAAACTCCTCCTGGGACTTTCTCTCAGGCTGACTCTAATCTGCGGACGTTGTATCGGGATCGTGTCCGGGCGGAGCGTCGCCGCTTGAACGACAAGCACGCCACGTTCCGTGTTCGGGAGTTTGTCATCTAATGCCTACCCTTCCACTCACCCTCCCAGCAGCATTGTTCACCGGTACTGCCGGTGGCTTAAGCGCTGACGTGCCTGGTCGGTACGATGTCGCGTTGGGTGGCCGGGGCTATTTTATTGACTGGGAGGCCCGGAACGGCTACCAGTTCCAGACGGTGCCGCTGCTGCGACGCCAGTCGGACACGGGCGAAGCGGTCGGGTCGCAGTCGATCAACCCGGAGGGGTTGTGGCGGCGCACCGTTGAGGAGTGGCATATCGGGGCGGGGCAAAGCGACTACGACCGCCCCTCGTCTGATGCTTCTCGGTTCCGTTCGTCAAAAGGTATTGACGTTTGGGATCGGTGGGAGTTGTCGCTGTTGCCCGACACGGCAGAGAGCCTCTCGTCGGCCAACACGAACTTGAAGGTTATGGCTGCGGGTGGTCGGCTGTATGTGGCTGATGGGCAGACGGCGCGGTTCACGACTGATCCGTATGCTGCGTCTCCGTCGTACACGGCGGTAACGGGTACGGCAGCAGCGAGCATCACGGCGCTAGCTTCCACCGGCTATCACGTCATGGTTGCTTTGGGTGCGAGTGGCATCTACTTGACGAACACGGGTAGTTCGGCTGCGTCGTCATGGATCACTGGTGACATTACCGACGTTGCGTATGTCAAGAATCGGGTTATGGCGAGTCACGGCGTTGACTTGTACGAGATTGACCACACCAGCTTGTTCTCAGGCTCCCACTCCAAGCCGTCGGCCTTGTTCTCGCACGAGGATACGGGGTGGAGTTGGGTTGGTTTCGCTGAAGGCACGAACCATATTTACGCTGCGGGCTACTCGGGTGATAAGAGCGAAATCTTCAGGATGACGCTTCAGTCTGACGGCACTGCTTTGACTGCGCCGAGCGTTGCTGGTCGTCTCCCTGACGGCGAGATTGTGTCGTCGGTGTACGGCTATCTCGGGTTCCTACTGATTGGGTCCGACAAGGGTTTCCGGCTTGCTGCTGCTGACGCAAACGGCAACTTGACGTTGGGCGCTCTCATCGAGACGGGTTCGACTGTTAGCGGTTTCGAGGGGCAAGGCCAGTACGTCTGGTTTACCTGGGATGCTTACGACTCGACCTCATCGGGTCTTGGCCGTATGGATTTGGCGAACCTGTCGGACCTAAACGCTCTCGTCCCTGCTTACGCCTCGGACTTGATGGCTACCTCGCAAGCTAATATCACGTCGGTGGCGACGTTCAACGACAAGCGGGTGTTCGCTGTGTCGGGCGACGGCTTCTACGCTGAAGACGGCGACCTTGTGGCTGAGGGGACGCTTGATTCGGGGCTTGTTAACTACGGCCTCGCAGAGCGCAAGACGGCGGTTAACGTCAAACTCAACGGTGATTTCGCTGATGGGGGCACTATTACCCCGATGCTCTCTGCCAATGAGGGAGCGTTTGACGCTCTTGGTGCTGCTACTTCCGCAAACGACACATCGTTCTCTGCGGATGAATCAACTGGCACCCGTCACGAGGTGCGGGTCAAGCTAGCCAGGTCAGGGGTGGATGCCACGAAAGGGCCGAAGCTACTGTCGTGGATGCTTCAGGGTTACCCTCGGGCGCAGGGTTCGCAGATTGCCATTGTCCCGATTCTGCTGCGCTCTATCGTTGACGTTCCCTATCGTGAGCCGGAACGTATTGATATTATCGAAGAGAGAGACGCGTTGGATTCCTTGTGGCGGCAGCGCACGTTGACGACGTTCCAAGAAGGCTCTCGCTCCCATGTGGGCATTATTGAAGATTTGGTTTGGACTGCGGAATCGCCGTCGGACTTGCAGGAAGATTTTGGTCAAGCACAGGGAACCGTGACAGTACGGTTCAAGATTATTGAAGGGGCCTACTAATGGCTGTAATCGACATCGACGGCGGCGTCCCGTCTACCACCCTGAATGGCGGGGTCTCGTCGGGCGACACGAGCCTTACATTGGCGGCGGGGGCGGGTTACCCGGATGGCACAAACGGCAACTTTTACGTTGTCGTTGGCCTTGGGGCTGCCACTGAGGAAACGATTGAGTGTTCTTCTCGGTCGTCCAACACGTTGACTGTTGCGAATCGTGGCGCTGATGGGACTTCGGCCACGGCGCATGACTCTGGCGCAACGGTGCAGCATGTTGTTCCTGCCGTGATGTTGCAGGAGGCGAACACGCACGCCAATGCCACGACAGGTACCCCTCATGGTGCGGCTTATGTCGTTCCTTCGGGCAACGTGGCTACGGCTACGGCTCTGGCTACGGGTCGCACGGTTGTGTTGAGCGGCGATGTCAGTGGAACGTCGGGGTCGTTCGATGGGACGGCGAACGCTACGATCACGACGACTGTTGCGGACGACTCGCATGACCATACCGATTCGACGATTACCGGCACACTGTCGAACGACACGACCGGTCTCGCTGCGACGGCGACCGCTTTGGCGACTGCTCGCACGATTGGTGGCGTGTCGTTCGACGGCACGGCCAATATAGATTTGCCTGGCGTCAACACTGCTGGCAACCAGGCGACGAGCGGCAACGCTGCCACGGCGTCGAAGTGGTCTGCGGCTACGACGTTGACTCTTGCTGGTGATGCAACGGGCAGCGTCGTCTTCGATGGTTCGGATACGGCCGAGACGTTGACTGTGGCTGTCGTAAACAATTCGCACACGCACAATGATACGACTATCGACGGGTTGGACGGATCAGCGATCACTTCGGGCACTGTCGCTGACGCATACATTGATTCGACCATCACTCGTGACTCTGAGGCTGCTGCTGCGTACTACGCAGGTTCCTCTGGTGGTACTGGCCGCAAGATCACACCGTCAACCTCGTCACCTTTTGGTGGCAGCAACGGCGACATCTGGCTCAAGTATTAATAGGGGCACACTATGACTTTGCACATCAAACAGGGCGGCAGTTGGGAAACCGTCGGTTCTCCAAACCTCTCCACCAAAGTAGGTGGCGTGTGGAAAGATGTCACGAACGGCTACGTACACGCTGGCGGCACCTGGCAGGAATTCTACACCAAATCCGACCCTGTAACGTACGCCTTTACAGCAGTGTCAGCTAACTCGACTGCTGGGTTCACGTCTTGGAAGGGATCATCGGACCTCAAGGTCGGTTCGTATGGCTTCGGAGATCGTGTCACTTACCTCGACTTCCGCACATCGGTAGATACGGAAGGTTCGGGCCTTACCTTGGCCGCTGCGCTGGCGATCCGTCCTGTCGTAGATGCCTGTTCGGTCTACCTCCACCGAGACACTGGCGGTTACGGCACGATCACTGTTGGTCAATACTACATCGGTGTCAACACTGGCGGTTACGGTTCGGGCACAGCGAACATCAGCGCTACGAACCGGTCCACTCACCCGCTGGGCGGAGCGAACTGGTCAACCAATTCGGCGCGCCTGTTCACCGGCCTGGGCAACCTCGCTACTAACTTGGACAACTACCCGATGGTTATATGCAACAATACGACCCCATCTACATCTGGTGGCGGCAACGACACTGATTACTCGGTAATCAACACGACGCTATATAACAACAAGCTGTGGGTGACGCTCGATTATGTTTAGTCAGGGAGAATCTGATGATTAACCGTCAAGCGTTTGCGGCGCTAATCGACTACCAGCGCACCGACTGGGACACCGACGAGGTTCCTCGGGCATCGAACCGTTCATGGGACGACATTCAGGGCATCGAGATCCACCACACGGGAGCGGCTGGGCCTAAGAGCATGTCGTTTGCCGACATGCAATCTTGGTTGCTGTCGGTGG
>Ga0209309_10001528_pt1 | contig 22881 bp, 26 predicted proteins | sample COGITO_mtgs_1204_2_FD_184807 | JGI IMG/M metagenome (GOLD analysis project Ga0209309, IMG submission 184807) | Pelagic marine microbial communities from North Sea - COGITO_mtgs_120412 (SPAdes) (version 2) | ecosystem: Environmental > Aquatic > Marine > Epipelagic ... | reverse complement strand
AACAAATGTTGAAATCAATTGATATTAGATGATATCAAAGAAAATGACATATTATATAATCAATTGAAAATGAGTGGCTTTGGTGCTGTTTGGGCAAATGTACGCTAGACTTAGGATCTAGTGCCGCGAGGTGTGGAGGTTCGAGTCCTCTCGCCCGCACAAAGAAAAAAGCTTCAGAGAAATCTGAAGCTTTTTTTGTTTAATTATCCCACTAATAAATCCCTAATTCATAATTTTAAAGCTTTACATCCTATTTTAAGCTAAAATATCAATCTGGTTAAAAACAAGTTGTGATGATATTGTCTTTTTTAAAAACGGATCTTTAAAAATCAGAAATTTTTTGACTATTAGTCCCAGTAATTTATTATTAATTGAGCTTATATGCAGTACAAATTCTTTTGAAGGAAAAATTATATTAATTTGCATAGCTCTTACACACTAAAATAAAATGTTATGAAAAACACATATTTCAATATTAATTCGATCTGGAAACAGGCTTTTTTTATTTGTAGCCTAAGCATTTTGACGGCTTGTAATAACAATCCTAAAGAACAGAAAAACACTGATTCGGCAAGGGTGACCGCCGATAAAGACAATGCAGAACTAACACTTCCTACAGGCTTTGGAGCCTTAAAAGTTGCAGATGAAATTGGGCGTGCCAGACATATTGCAGTAGATTCCAACGGTACCATTTATGTGAAATTAGCAGATGATAAAGGCGATGGAATTGTGGTGTTAAAAGATACCACTGGCAATGGAAAAGCTGATATAAAAGAAGGTTTTGGTAATTATGGCGGTACAGGAATTGCTTTGCGAAATAATTATTTATATGCGTCTTCTAACACTGCAATTTACAGATACAGTCTGGATAAAAACGGAATGCCTACCAACAAAAAAGCCCCTGACACAATTGTTTCTGGTCTTATAGATAGAAACCAACATAATTCAAAATCTATCACTTTTGACGGTGCAGACAATTTATACGTTAACATTGGAGCCTACTCAAATAACTGCCAGGTACAGGATCGTACCAAAGGATCTCCCGGAATGAGACCTTGCACTATTCTAGATTCAGCTGGAGGAATCTGGCAATTTAAGGCAGAACGTTTGAAACAAACCTATGGAGATGGGAAACGCTACGTAACTGGAATTAGAAATGTGGTTGGTCTTGATTGGAACAAAAAGGCAAATCAGCTTTTTATTATGATGCATGGGCGCGATCAGCTTAATAGTTTATTTCCAGACCTTTATACTAAAGAAGAATCTTCAGAACTCCCTGCAGAAACTATGTATGCTTTAAAGGAAGGTGACAATGTAGGTTGGCCTTATGTTTATTATGACCAAATTCAGAATAAAAAAATTGTATCTCCAGAATATGGTGGAGACGGCAAGCAAACAGGAGGTGAAGATGCTGTAGATCCAATAATGGCATTTCCAGGACATATGGCTCCAAATGGATTATTATTTTATACCGGAGACATGTTCCCTGCAAAATACAAAAACGGTGCTTTTATTGCGTTTCATGGAAGCTGGAACCGCAACAATCAGCAAAAAGGTTATATGTTTTACAAATGGAAAACCTAGTGGAGACTGGGAAGTTTTTGCTGAGGGATTTGCAGGAATAGATAGTATTCCTTCTGCTGGAGATGCTAAACATAGACCCGTAGGACTTGCACAAGGTCCCGATGGTTCTTTATATGTGAGCGATGATGCACATGGAACTATATACCGAATTATATATAACGAAAACAATACTTCAAAAGAATAAATAATATGAGATTTCCTTTTTTGAAATACAGCCTGATAGTTGCCTGTCTTTTATTCATCAATTGTAAAAATAATACAGCCAAACAGGAAGTTGAAATTATGAACGCTCCTGTAAAAAACGATGCGGATATAACAGAGAAAAATGATAATCCAACATTACAGGATTCCACATTATCACAAGCTTTGTTAGAAGGAAAACAGGTTTACGAACAGAATTGTGTTGTTTGTCACCAATCTTCAGGAGGTGGGGTTCCTAATATGAATCCACCGCTTAACGGCACCGATTATGTTTTGGGTGATAAAGAGAGGCTAATCTCCATTGTTCTGAAAGGTTCATCTGCAGGATTAAAAATAAACGGAGTTAGCTATTCTAATAATATGCCTGCTTTTGCTGATAATTTAGATGATGCTCAAATTGCAAATGTGCTTACTTATATCAGGAACAGTTTTGGAAATGAAGCTTCCCAGGTTTCTGAAGAAGATGTGAGCTCCGTAAGAGGAAGCATTAAAAAATAAATCAGTCATCTTAACTTTCTTTATTGGACGGACTTTATTCTAGCTATCAATTAAGAAATATTGAGGTTATTTTTTATTTTGATGTACTTATTAAATTTCATAGTGCACGAAAATTTAATTATCAATAATTAATGCAGCTAATGCACTTTTCATAACCCAATGAATTCTGAAAATTCCTTAAGAACGGTTACTGTTACCAGATATATCACCCCTCTAAGAGAAGGTGGATCTTTACCTGCTTTAGCTGAAGCGGATGATGACTTTAAATATGTTCTAAAATTTAAAGGAGCAGGACATGGTGTAAAAGCTTTAATTGCTGAACTTATAGGATCTGAAATAGCCAGAGCATTAGGCTTTAAAGTACCAGAGTTGGTTTATGCCAACTTAGATGAAGCTTTTGGAAGAACCGAAGCAGATGAGGAGATTCAAGATCTTTTACAATCTAGTCAAGGGTTGAACTTAGCCTTACACTTCTTATCTGGCGCTATCAATTTTGATCCAGTGGTAACTCAGGTAGAACCGCTTTTGGCTTCTAAAATAGTTTGGTTGGATTCTTTTATCACCAATGTAGACAGAACCTTTAGGAATACAAATATGCTTATGTGGCATAAGGAGCTATGGCTTATAGATCACGGAGCTTCGTTCTATTTTCATCATTCCTGGACCAATATGGAAAAACAGGCAAAAACTCCTTTTGCTTTTATAAAAGATCATGTGCTATTGCCCCAAGCTTCAGAATTAGAAGAAGCCGATAGAATTTCCAAGGCCTTATTATCAGAAGAAAAAATAAGAGAGATTGTAAACTTAATTCCTGAAGAGTGGTTAGATTGGGAAGGTTATGATGAAAATGCAGAACAGATTAAAGAAATCTACACTCAATTCTTATTAGTAAGATTAGCGAATTCAGAAATATTTTTAAAAGAAGCACAAAATGCCAGAGAAGCACTTATATGAATATGCCACCATTAGAGTCCTTCCACGGGTAGAACGGGAAGAATTCTTAAATGTAGGCATCATTCTTTTTTCTAAGCGAGAGAAGTTTCTCAAGGTGCTTTATACGCTAGATGAGAAAAGACTGAGATGTTTGTGTGAAGATTTTGATATTGAAGAGATCAGGAAGAATCTGGAGTCTTTTGAAAAAATAGCATTAGGATCTAAAGAAGGCGGACCTATTGCACAAATGGATATACCATCTAGGTTTAGATGGTTAACTGCAGTGCGAAGTTCGGTGATTCAAACTTCACGACCTCATCCGGGAATGTGTCCTGAATTAGACAAAACCATCAATAGATTATTTAAAGAAATGGTACTATAATTAATGAAACCGTTTCATTAAAATCATTAATTTCGAATAAAATTTCGCTTTTTATTCCATGGAAATATTTTTACAAGCAGACACTTGGATTGCTTTACTTACCCTTTCCTTTATGGAGATCGTGCTTGGTATAGACAATATCATCTTTATTTCATTAGTTGCGGGAAAACTTCCTATAGAACAGCAAAAAAAAGCTCGTATTGGTGGACTGTCTGCCGCACTTGTAATGCGTATATTATTATTACTAAGTATTACATGGATCATTGGATTAACAGAACCTGTATTGAATGTTAGTGATTTTGAATTAAGCTGGAGAGATATAATTTTAATCGCGGGAGGTATTTTTCTTCTAACAAAAAGCACGCTGGAAATTCATCATAAAGTTGAAGGAAAAGTGGAACAAGAAAAGAAGGTGACTTCGATTAATTCTTTTGGTTACGCCATTCTTCAAATAGTATTATTAGACATCATCTTTTCATTTGATTCAATTCTAACAGCAATAGGACTTACAAATCAGGTACTATTAATGATTATCGCCTTGGTAATTTCCATTATTGTAATGATGATCTTTGCAAAGGCCGTAGGAGACTTTGTAAATGAACATCCTACAATTCAAATATTAGCACTTTCTTTCCTTATTCTTATAGGGGTAATGCTCATCGTAGAAGGAATGCATTATCACGTTCCAAAAGGTTATATTTATTTTTCAGTATTTTTCTCTCTAGCAATAGAAATGCTAAATATGAGATTTAGAAAGAAAAATGCTTCAGTCTAAAATTTCATAATGAATTGGCTTAAAACTGCCGTTATTACTGTCTTCCGCAGAACAAGCAGTTAGCGCAACTATCAAGTCCATTTCAGCTTCAAAAACCACATGATCTCCCGCCTTACTCAACGGTGGATCTACGCTCAGCTTTCCATTTTCATCAAATTGAACATTCATAAAGATGTTGAATGCTGTAGGAACATCATCGGGTTCAATACCAAACTTCTTTAAATTGGTATAGAGATTCTCGAAACAACTTGGGTGATATTCAGGGTTGTTATACATGATCTGAAAGGTCTCCGGACTGCAGGGAGCCAACAAAAAATCATTTCTACCATTGGTATCTTCTAAGATCTTCATCAGCTTTCTGCTTCTATTGCTCCAAAGAAAATTCCCTTTAGTAATAAGAATACTTTCTTCAAAATCTAATGTTTTTCCTGAAGAGATCTTTTCTCGAGTATCTTCGGCATTAAAAAGAACCATATCACTCACTTGCTCTCCCTGAGGATCGATAACCTTTAATTTCTGACCTTTCTTCAGTTTAAAAGCAGCACCGGTTTGTTTTTTTATTACTTCAATCATTTTCTTCTTTTATGTCCTTACTCAGCTCTCTGCTTAAAGCATCGCCTTTATCTAATTGATTTACCACCGCTTTTACATCATCTTTCTGAAAGGTTTGATGCAATTTTGCCACGCCTTTAATTTGAAAGGGCTCTGCCCAAAATCCGGTGATTAATGGGAGGTGATCTTCTACCATTTTCTTGGGAATATCTTGATAAAATAAAGGAGATTCCTGTCCTTTTTCAAAAGTATGAACCAGTTTCTCTAAAGAATTCTCTAGCTCTTCTTTAGTTTGAATTTTTAATCTGACATTGACATGAACCGCAGAATAATCCCAAGTACTAATATCTTTGTCTTTGTACCAAGAGGAAGAAATATACCCGTGAGCTCCTTGAAAAATTAGCAATGCCTCGGCACCGTCTTCCAAATATTCTAATAGTTCATTATGATTCGCAATATGAGAATACAACCTAAACCGATTTGCCTCTCCTTCTAAAAGCACCGGAATATGAGTAGCCAGCAAATGTTTGCCGGATATTACTAAGGTGGCAAAAGGATGATTCTTTATAAACTGATATAAATAAGCGGGATCTTGTTTTTTGTATTTTTTAGGCTGGTACATGATTACATTTTCCCTGAAAGAAACGGACAATTCCATTCTTTTCCAACATTTCTACCACTGTATTGTCTAGCTTCACTATTTTCACCAAAATCTTCAAGAATTGGATTGATATTGCCTTGTAATTCTTTATCTCGTTCTCTAATTTTATCACGAACCACCTCATAAGTTCCCATTTCACGCAATTTTTCAAATTGCCAATGCAAATTGAAAGCTATCGCAGGGTAAGGTGCCTGTCGGGCCATTCTAGAACTATTTGGATGCAATCCAACCATATAAAAAGCCTTGCCACCAAGGCTAAAACTGAAATCTTTATTTTCCGGATCGCTACTTACCGCGTGATCCCACTCATCGGTATCTACCTCATGTAAAAGAGATAATTGGGACCATAATAAGTCTTCAAATTGTTTCTCTGTAAATTCTTTCCTTCCTTTAAAAACTGCTAAAAAGGTAAAGAACTCTTTAGATTCAAAATCATATTCAGAAATATATTGCTTAAGATCTTTTAATATTTTGGTCGCTGTATTCTTAGAACCTAAATTTTCATATACATGAAAATCAACTTTATCCATGCTAAATACAGTTTGAGCCATCACGCAAGGATGATTTTTATTTATAACAAAATCTTCAAACTGAGATTTTATATCTTTATTATTGTCTAAATCTTTACGCCCCGATTTCTTGTTTTTTTCAGTTGCAGTTATCATAATCTTCATCTTATGGTGATATGATATAAATTTAATAGCAGTACTCTTATTATTAACCTGGTTTAAGAATAAATTAATCTAACTTTAGTGAAGATTAACAAGGTATGGAAACAACAAGAATAATTACTGAAGGAATCGTAGCAACTTCATTTATGACAGCCTTTAGCTACATAGTTTCCAATATAAGAGAGAAACAGTTTAGAGAACCAGAAATTTTGAATGAACTCCTTTCTAGATCAGATTTATTCAGACTAAAATTGAAAAAGACCAGTAGTGCCGGATGGATCTTACATTACTTAATTGGGTGGATGTTCGTAATCCTTTTTGAAGTCGTTTGGCAGTTAAAATTAATTCCGTTTTCTATACTTTACGGAGCATTATTAGGCTTAATAGCAGGAATTATTGGAATAGCTGGTTGGCAAATAATGTTTTGGATGAACAAAAACTCACCTAAAATAACGTGGAATGAATATTATCTACAGTTGCTAATTGCACATATAATTTTTGGAACCATTGCTGCCTTAATTTATGTGGTGTGGTAAATTTTTCAATTCTATATCTTTCTAGAAGTATAGCGTTTATAACCTAGCGACTTAATTGGATATTGTTATTATATATCTTTATTTTTCAACTCCATTTAAGAGCCAATCTTCCAATTTTATTTCTTCGGAAGCATGGAGAACAGAAATATCTCCCGTAGATTCAAAGACTACAGCTTTTACCTGTGAAAGTTGAATAACATTCGCTTCTCTTAATTTTCCCTTCAAATCTGATTCTGTAACTCTTGCTTTTCTAAGGTTATCATGTAGTATCTTCTGACCATCCATCAACAAAAGAGGTTTATTATCTATGGCCATTCGAATTAATTTAAACCTTCTAAGAAGAGCTGCAGAAATTTGTAAGATGTAGACCGCAGCTAGACCAACAACACCTTGTAATAAACTAACAGATTTCGAAAGAATAGTAGTTGCCAAAATAGATCCAATAGCCACAGTCATAGCAAAGTCAAAACTAGACATTTTGGAAAAACTTCGTTTACCAGCAATTCTTGTAAAAACTATTACAGCTATATAAATACCAATAGCTGTAAGACAAATTGCAATTAAAGATGTGGAAGAAGCTTCAAACCATTTTTCCATAATAATAAATTTAAAATTGAAGTTTTAGTAAGTTATAAATAAATATTGATTGTCTCTATTGTATTTGCAAGATTCAAGAAATGTATGTGGCAGGTCTTTACTAACTACTTAAATCAAGAATAATCTAGCTGATATTACCCACCAATAATTTCACCTCCATTTACATGAATAATCTGCCCGGTGATGTAGCTACTATCTTCGGAAGCTAAAAAAACATACGATGGCGCTACTTCTGAAGGTTGCCCGGCTCTACCCATAGGTGTATCTTTACCAAAATTCTTGACGCTGTTAAAAGTAGAAGGGATTAAGGGAGTCCAAATTGGCCCCGGAGCCACTCCATTAACTCTTATTTTTTTATCGATCAACATTATTGATAATGATCTGGTAAAACTCACAATAGCACCCTTACTACTCGAATAATCTAAAAGATGCTCACTGCCTCTATAAGCAGTGACAGAAGTTGTATTTATTATTGTAGCTACTTTTTTTAGTTGATCTAATGCTTCTTTAACCAGATAGAAATATGGATAAACATTGGTTTCAAAGGTTTCAAACATATGTTCAAAATTCACATTCTTTATCTTTTTTTCAGGAAATTGTACCGCCGCATTATTAACAAGTATGTCTAACTTTCCTAATTGATCTACACAATTTTTTATAGAAGATTTACAAAAATTTGAATCCTTTAGATCTCCGGCTAAAATGATACAGCGCTTCCCCTCGTCCTGAACCATTTTCATGGTTTCCAAAGCATCTTCGTCTTCCTCTTTATATACAATGGCAATATCTGCCCCTTCCCTCGCAAAATGTACCGCAACACTTCTACCAATTCCGCTATCACCTCCCGTAATTAAAGCAACTTTCCCTTTAAGCTTATCACTCCCTTTATAATTACCTCTAATTATTTCGGGTTCCGGACTCATCTTATATTGATCTCCGGGTGGTGATTGAGATTGCTCAGGAAAATTCTTTGTCTTTGTCATAATAACGATCTTTGCATACTAATAGGATAAAATTACTTTACAGGCTATCAAAAAAAATGTTAAGAGGTAATAAGGATTACTTAAGGTTTATATACTTTCATCAATACCGTTCAAAAAAACTCAATTCAAGCTATTTCAATATCTTTACCAAATGACAAAACTTCTAAAAATTGGACATCGCGGCGCAAAAGCATATGTAGCCGAAAACACGTTAGAAAGTATATCTAAGGCATTAGAATTTAATGTTGATGCAATTGAGCTTGATGTACATAAATGCAAAACCGGAGAAGTAGTGGTACTACATGATTTTACTATAGACAGAACTACTGATGGAACCGGAGAAGTAGCCCGTAAATCTTGGAAGAAACTACAAAGCCTTACTATTGAAGGAAAATATAAAATTCCGCTTCTTACCGAAGTTTTAGATCATATTGAAGGTAAGTGCAGTATAAATATTGAACTAAAAGGGAGTAATACAGCAGATGTTACCTGTGAAATTATTCAGAAGTATATTTCAGAAAAAGGTTGGAAATATTCAGATTTCATCATTTCAAGTTTTCAAACCAATGAGTTATTTCTGGTTAGAAAATTAGACGAAAATATTCCTATTGGAGTTTTGAGTAAAGCTAGCATGACTCAAGCCATAGAGCTTGGCAAACAATTAAATGCTTCTGCTATTCATCCATCTTTGGGAATTATTTCTCGAAAAAATGTAGTTGCTGCACATGAAGCCGGTTTTAAAGTAAATGTTTGGACCGTAAATGAACCGGGAGAAATTGAGAGAATGATAAGTTATGGAGTAGATGGGATAATTTCAGATTATCCGGATAGACTTTAATCCTGAAAAAGTTATTTATGAAGCATTACGATATTATAGTTATTGGTGGTGGAGCCGCCGGATTTTTTACTGCCATCAATGCGGCAGAAATGGATTCTCATGCCAAGATTCTGATCTTAGAACGTGGTAAAGATGTACTCACCAAAGTTAGAATTTCTGGCGGGGGCCGTTGTAATGTAACTCATGCCGAATTCATTCCTCAGGAATTGGTGAAAAATTATCCTCGAGGAGAAAAAGAACTTCGTGGGCCATTTCATAGTTTTATGACCGGCGATACTATTACATGGTTTGAAAATCATGGAATTGAGCTGAAAATTGAAGAAGATGGGAGAATGTTTCCAGTTTCAGATTCTTCGGAAAGTATCATCAATTGTTTTCTACAAGCAACCGAAAAATTAAAGATCGATATTTTAAAAAATCAATCGGTTCAAAATATAGAACAGGTAGATGCCTATTGGAATATCAGCACTAATAAAGATCAATTTTCAGCTGAAAAGATCCTATTAGCAACCGGTAGCAACCCTAAAGTTTGGAAAATGCTCGAAAAATTAGGCCATTCAATCGAACCAGCGGTGCCTTCATTATTCACTTTCAACATAAAAGATCCAAGAATAAAAGATCTTCCGGGCGTTTCTACCTATGCTGAAATAAAAATTCTTGGTGAAAAACTAGAGAGTGATGGGCCAACCCTTATTACCCATTGGGGACTTAGCGGACCCGGAATTTTAAAACTTTCGGCTTGGGGTGCCAGACAATTGCACGATCTTAATTATAAATTCGAAATTAAAGTGAATTGGCTCCCGGGAAAAACTTCAGAAGAAATTTTAGAAGAATTAAAGGAGTTAAAGATCAAACACTCAAAACAGCAAACCTCGAAATACACTCAATTTGAACTGCCTAAAAGATTATGGCAACAGCTGGTAAAAGCTTCTAGTATTGAAGATGATGCTATTTGGGCAGACTTGAATAAAAGTCAATTGCAAGCATTAAGTCTTCAACTTACTGAAGCTGTTTTTAATGTTGATGGTAAAAGCACTTTTAAGGAAGAGTTTGTAACGGCAGGAGGAATCAATTTAAAAGAAGTCAATTTTAAAACCTTTGAAAGCAAATTGCTTAAAAATCTATATTTTGCCGGAGAAGTTCTGAATATTGATGCAATTACCGGAGGTTTTAATTTTCAGAATGCGTGGACAGGTGGATATTTGGCAGCACAAGGCATGACCACTAAATAGTGTAAACTAAAAAAGTATATTTGCCTAAATTTTCCGGAAGCATGACTCAAAAAGAATTCTTACCAAAAACTTATTCTAAAACCGTTCAAGAAGGTACAGCAACTTGGCAATCTCCAAGCAACATCGCATTGGTAAAATATTGGGGTAAAAAGGAAAACCAAATCCCGGCAAATCCTTCTATAAGTTTTACGCTGAATCATTGTAAAACTACTACCACTTTAAAATATAAGAAGAGAGAGTCTACTTTAAAAGAAGGGGAAGATTTTGATTTTGACTTCTATTTTGAAGGTAAAAAGAAAGAAGATTTTAAACCTAAAATCTCTAAATTCTTCAAACGGATTGAGAACTACTGCCCTTTTCTAAAAGAATATCATATTGAAATAAGCAGTGAAAATTCTTTTCCTCACAGCAGTGGAATTGCTTCTTCCGCTAGCGGAATGAGCGCTTTAGCGCTCTGTTTGATGAGCCTTGAAAAGGAATTAGATCCGGAAATTTCTAAAGAACACTTCAATAAAAAAGCTTCATTTTTAGCAAGATTAGGTTCCGGAAGTGCTTGTAGAAGTATTGAAGGTAAGATCATAGAATGGGGAAAACATAAAGATCTAAAAGAGAGTTCAGACCTATTCGGAATAAAATATCCATACAAAGTCAATCAAGTTTTTGAGAATTATCAAGATACTATTTTATTGGTAGACAAAGGGCAGAAACAAGTGAGCAGCAGTGTTGGCCATGATTTAATAAACGGTCACCCTTTTGCTGAAGCTAGATTTAACCAAGCTCAGGAGAATATAGATAAGTTGAAACCAATTTTTGAGAGTGGAGATCTACTTGCTTTTATGAACTTGGTAGAAAGTGAGGCCCTTACATTGCATTCATTAATGTTAAGCAGCAATCCTTATTTTATTCTGATGAAACCCCATACTCTAGAAATAATTAATAAGATTTGGGAGTATAGAGAACAAACAAATCTCCCTATTTGCTTTACGCTAGATGCCGGTGCCAATGTACACGTGCTTTATCCTGAAAAAAACAAAGCTGAAATTTTTGAATTCATTAAGAATGAGCTTGTTGCGTATTGTGAAAATGGACAGTATATTTGCGACGAGATTGGAAATGGCGCAAAAAAGTTGTAGTTTTAATTGCTTATATTTGCCGCAATCTATTAAAATTGGATTACCAATTATTACAGGTTAACCTATACACATATGAAAGGACCATTATTCTACTCTAAGATTTTACTTTTCGGAGAATACGGAATTATCAAGGATTCTAAGGGATTATCTATTCCTTATAACTTCTATAATGGAGCCTTGAAAGTTGACGAAAACCCTTCAGAAGTAGCTATAAAATCGAACGAAAGTTTGAAAAGATTTGCAGACTACTTGACTGATTTGGAAATAAATAATCCGGGATTGGTTCATTTCAATATGAAAACCTTGAATGAGGACATTGAGAAAGGTATGTATTTTGACTCAAGTATTCCGCAAGGATATGGGGTTGGAAGTAGTGGAGCTCTTGTTGCAGCTATTTATGATGAATATGCTACAGATAAAATTACGGTGCTTGAAAATCTTACCAGAGATAAGCTGTTAAAGCTGAAAAAGATCTTTGGAGAAATGGAATCTTTCTTCCACGGAAAATCTTCTGGATTAGATCCTTTAAATAGTTACTTAAGTATTCCAATTCTTATAAATTCTAAAGACAATATTGAGCCTGCAGGAATTCCTTCTCAAACCGAAAATGGTAAAGGAGCGGTATTCTTATTAGACTCTGGAACTGTTGGTGAAACTGCACCAATGGTAAATATATTCATGGAAAACATGAAACAGGAACCTTTCAGAAAAATGCTGAAAGATCAGTTTGTAAAACATACCGATGCTTGCGTAGACGATTTTCTACAAGGAGATGTAAAATCTCTATTTGGGAATATCAAAAAACTTTCTCACGTGGTACTTGATAATTTCAAGCCAATGATTCCTGCCAAATTCCACAAATTATGGCAAAACGGAATTGAAACTAATGACTATTACCTTAAACTTTGTGGCTCGGGTGGTGGTGGATATATCTTAGGGTTTACTGAAGATATAGACAAAGCCAGAACAGCCTTAAAAGACTACAATCTGGAAATAGTTTACAATTTTTAGAATTCTCTAATTTACATGGCGGCAGCTAAAAACAAACGATTATTGCTTAAATTGCTGAGTTTGTTTTCGGTAGTGAGAGGTTACAATATTTTGATATTGGTAATTGCTCAATATTTAACATCGGCTTTTATACTTGCGCCAGAATTGCCATTGCGCAATATATTGTTCGATGCAAACCTTTTCTTCTTAATATTATCTTCTGCAACTATCATTGCTTCTGGATACATTATCAATAATTTTTACGACAGTGAAAAGGATCTGATCAATAGACCCAAAAAAACAATGCTGGATCGGTTTATAAGTCAGCGCACCAAACTGTCTGTTTATTTTATTCTGAATTTCGCATCCATATTTTTTGCTAGTTATGTTTCTTTTAGAGCAGTGGTTTTCTTTTCTATCTACATCTTTATGATCTGGGTATACTCTTATAGATTCAAAAAGATACTTTTCTTAGGAAATTTAATTGCCAGCATCTTAGCCATCATTCCTTTCTTTGTAATTTTTGTTTACTACAAAAATTTTGAAACGGTGATTTTTATTCATGCTACCTTTCTATATATCATGATCGTTATGCGGGAGTTGGTAAAAGATCTGGAGAATTTAAAAGGAGATCTTATTCTGAATTACAATACCATCCCTGTTGTTTACGGCGAAAAATGGAGTAAATTCTTTCTATCTATATTAACCATTTTAGCTGTAATCCCTATTTTACTCCTTACCACAAAGTTTGATGTAGGCCTGATGGATTACTACTTCTATGTATCTTTAATATTATTAATTTTCTTTTTATTATTCTTATATTTTAGTTCGGCTAAATGGCAGTACTTGTTGCTACATAACATTTTGAAACTGATAATTGTGGCCGGAGTTTTCAGTATTTTATTAATAGATCACGCCGATGTGTTGAATCGAGTTTTTTAAGAAGCTAAATCTTTAAGAATTAAGCTTAACATACTGAGAATAATCAAGTATCTTTGCAAAAAATTTGAGATATGAGCAGAAACGAGAAATCTTCAAAAGGAAAAAGAGTTGGTAAGCAGATTGATGGAAGATCGAACAAGCCCGTTTCCCGCGATAAAGCACCTGTGAAAAAACAAGATCCTTCGGCTAAGCCCGTAAAAAAGGATGGTTTAAGATTAAATAAATACATTTCTAACTCGGGTGTTTGTTCTCGTAGAGATGCAGATATATATATTTCTGCCGGAAATGTTACCGTAAACGGAAAAACTGTAACCGAAATGGGTTACCGTGTTAAGTTAACAGATGAGGTTAAATTTGATGGTAGAAGATTAAACCCTGAAAAGCCAGAATATATTTTACTAAACAAGCCTAAAGGATTTTTTACAACTGGTAGTTTAGAAAAAGGTTCAAAAACTGTGATGGACCTTGTTGCCAATGCTTCTAAAGTAAAAATTGTTCCTGTTGGGAAGTTAGATAGACAAGCCAGCGGACTTTTATTGTTCACCAATGATGGCGCTTTAGAAAAGCAACTTGGAAAACCTAAGAACGGAATTCGCCAGATCTATCATGTAGAACTTACCAAGCCTGTTAGTTTTGAAGATATTCAGAAGGTAAAAGATGGTGTTACGCTTGAAGACGGAAAAGTGAAAGTGCAGGAAATTAGCTATATAGATAATAGACCAAAGAATGAAATTGGACTTGAAACCAATAGCGTAAAGCCACATGTGGTTCAAAGAATCTTTAAAAGCCTTGGCTACGAAGTAGAAAAATTAGACCGAGTAACCTTTGGTGGACTTACCAAAAAAGACCTGCCAAGAGGAACTTGGAGAGTTTTAACAAAGCAAGAAATTATCAATCTGAAAGTGTTGTAGTTACGTCTAAAAATTTAAGGTTTTACTAATAACATTTTTAATACATTTGTAATGAAATTTGGAGTGATAAAAATTTGAAGAGAATTAATTTTTCACAAATTTTTATCCTCATTTCATTAAAACGAATATTCATCTATCTATTAGAGAATAACAAAAAATCGGTTGATTAAATTGATTTTATACCCTGTTGTAATCGTCGCGATACAACTCTGCAAGAAGGCAATTCGCTTTCGAAACCCTCGTGAGCTTATATCTGAATTCTTGCCGAACCCTTATCTTAACAATTATTTACCAGTCATTTTTTTTGACCGGATAAATAAATCCCTACATTTTCATCTCTAATTCATTTAAAATAAAGCATTGAATACTAAATACAGCAACTTAATAGACCAGACTTACTATTTTCCTCAGGAAGAATTTAAATTGGAAGATAATGAATTGCAATTTCATGATATAGATCTTATGGAATTGGTAGAGAAATATGGTGCTCCGTTAAAGTTCACCTATTTACCTAAAATTTCTCAGAATATTAACCGAGCGAAGGTTTGGTTTAACAATGCTATAGAAAAGCATAATTACAAGGGCAGTTACAATTATTGTTATTGCACTAAAAGCTCACATTTTGAACATGTTTTAAATGAAGCTTTAAAAAATGATATTCATATTGAAACCTCCTCAGCTTTTGATATCAATATCGTTCAGAAATTAAAGAAAACAGGAAAGATCACAGATGATACTTATGTGATTTGTAATGGTTTTAAAAGAGATCAATACATCTCCAACATTGCCGATTTGATGAATAGCGGGCATAAGAACTGTATTCCTATTATCGACAATTTCGAAGAAATAGATCTTTTATCTGAAAAGATCAACGATCCTTATAAGATTGGAATTAGAATCGCTTCTGAAGAAGAACCAAAATTCGAATTTTATACCTCAAGATTAGGGATTGGATATAAGAACATCGTTCCTTTTTTCAATAGAAAGATCAAAGAAAATGAACAAGTTGAGCTAAAGATGCTTCACTTCTTCATCAATACCGGTATTAGAGATACTGCTTATTACTGGAATGAGCTTAATAAATGTCTGAAGGTTTACATTGATCTTAAAAAGGTTTGTCCAACACTAGACAGCTTAAATATTGGAGGTGGATTCCCAATAAAGAATTCACTTGCTTTTGATTATGATTACCAGTATATGGTAGAAGAGATCATCAATCAGATAAAATTAACCTGTGAAGAGGCAGAAGTGGACGTTCCAAATATCTTTACCGAATTTGGATCTTTTACCGTGGGTGAAAGTGGTGGAGCTATTTATGAGATCTTATATCAAAAACAACAAAACGATAGAGAGAAGTGGAATATGATCAACTCATCTTTCATTACTACTTTGCCAGATACTTGGGCAATTAGCAAGAAATTTGTGATGTTGGCCATCAACCGTTGGAATGATGAGTATGAAAGAGTATTGCTTGGAGGATTGACTTGCGATAGTGATGACTATTACAACTCAGAGCAAAATACCAATGCCATTTACCTACCTAAATACAAAAAGGAAAAACCATTATATATAGGATTCTTTAATACAGGAGCCTATCAGGAAAGTATTGGAGGCTTCGGCGGATTGCAACACTGTTTGATTCCTTCTCCTAAGCATATTTTAATAGACAGAGATAAAGATGGAAATCTAACTACAGAGCTATTCAGCAAACAGCAAACGTCTGAAGAGCTGCTGAATATTCTTGGATATGACCCTAATAACTAATTTCTCGAAAATATTTATAACTTTAAGCAAAAATTAAAACTTAAAACTTTTAAAATCAAGCAATGAGCAAAAAGAATTACGCCGGGATACCAGAAAAATATGCACGTTTAGACGATGCGAAAGTGGTATTAATCCCTGTTCCTTATGATGGAACAAGCTCTTGGCAAAAAGGTGCAGATAAAGGTCCAGATGCTTTTTTGGAAGCTTCAGAAAATATGGAACTTTTCGACATCGAAACCCGTACAGAAGTTTACAGAAAAGGTATTTACTTGGCTCCACCGGTAACTGAAAATTCTTCACCAGAAAAAATGGTAGAGACTGTTCAAAAAATTACCAAAAATTACATTGATCAAGAAAAATTTGTAACCATTTTTGGAGGAGAACATTCTGTAAGTATTGGTACCATTCGTGCCTTTAATGAAGCATTCCCAGACCTTACCGTAGTGCAATTAGATGCTCATGCCGATTTAAGACCAGAATACGAAGGTTCTAAATGCAACCATGCTTGCGCACTTCACGAAGCTAGTAAGACCACCAATCTTGTTCAAGTAGGAATAAGATCTATGGATGTTTCAGAATTAGATCATATGGATGAAAATCAAGTATATTTTGCAAACGATCTTTATGAAGACTGGATGGATGATGCTATTGGGCAAATGACTCCAAATGTTTTTATTACTATAGATCTTGATGCTTTTGATCCTTCTATCATGCCATCTACAGGAACTCCGGAACCAGGTGGACTTTTTTGGTATGAAACTTTAGAATTCTTGAAAATGATGTTCAAGAAAAAGAACGTGGTAGGATTTGATATCGTGGAGCTTTGTCCTAATGATAAAGAGAAGTCATCAGATTTTCTTGCCGCTAAATTGTATTATAAAATGTTGAGCTATAAGTTCAAATATTTAAACCATAACCCAGACGAAGACGAAGATGAGTAAAGGAGCGATTTCCCAATTTATTAAAAAATACTATTTACACTTTAACTCTGCAGCGCTTGTAGATGCTGCTGAAGCATACGAAAAGCAACTTGCTCAAGGTTCTAAAATGTTGGTTTCTCTTGCCGGTGCAATGAGTACTGCTGAAATAGGAAAAATATTTGCCGAAATGATCCGTAAGGATAAATTGCAAATAATTTCTTGTACAGGTGCTAATTTAGAGGAAGATGTAATGAATTTAGTGGCCCATTCCCACTACAAAAGAGTGCCTAACTATAGAGATTTAACACCTCAAGATGAGTGGGATCTTTTAGAAAAAGGACTGAATAGAGTTACAGATACTTGTATTCCTGAAGAAGAAGCTTTTAGAAGAATTCAGGAGCACATTGTAAAGATCTGGAAAGATGCAGAAGCTGCAGGAGAACGTTATTTCCCGCATGAATTCATGTATAAATTATTACTTTCTGGAGTTTTAGAAGAATATTACGAAATAGATCTTAAAGATTCTTGGATGTATGCTGCTGCAGAAAAGAACTTACCAATTGTAGTTCCGGGATGGGAAGATAGTACCATGGGTAACATCTTTGCCTCTTACGTTCTTAAGGGTGAGTTAAAAGCAAGCACTATGAAATCTGGAATTGAGTATATGACTTTTCTAGCAGATTGGTATACAGAAAATTCTAAAGAAGGAATTGGATTCTTCCAAATTGGTGGAGGTATCGCAGGAGATTTCCCTATTTGCGTGGTGCCAATGTTGTATCAAGATATGGAAAGAACAGATACTCCTTTTTGGAACTATTTCTGCCAGATCTCAGATTCTACAACTAGTTACGGGTCTTACTCCGGAGCGGTTCCAAATGAGAAGATTACTTGGGGTAAATTAGATATTAATACTCCTAAGTTTATTATTGAAAGTGATGCTACAATCGTAGCTCCATTAATATTCGCTTACTTATTGGATATGTAATCCACCTAACAATACAAATATTTTTAAAGGCTGTTCATGAACTAAATGTGAACAGCCTTTATTTATATTTAAAACTAACTTTTTTTATCCTTTTACACAAGATTAAAATATGACAGATTGGTTAATTTATGGAATTGGTTTTCTTGCACAACTAATGTTTTCTTCCAGATTAATCATTCAATGGTTACGATCTGAAAAAGCAAAAGAGGTACAAACTCCCACTATTTTCTGGAAATTAAGTTTATTAGGAGCGATCTTCTTTTTTATCTATGGATATTTAAGAGATGACTTTGCCATCATGGTAGGACAGGCTTTGATATATTTAGTTTATTTCAGAAATCTTCAACTTAAAGGACATTGGAATGATTCAAATATCTTCCTTAAAATAGCAGTTATTGTTTCGCCTATCTTAATCACGCTTTACATGATCTTTTTTGCTACATTGGACTGGAGCAAGCTTCTACACGGAGAAAACCTAGCTTTATGGCTTGTTATCATGGGAACACTCGGACAGATAATTTATACCGGAAGATTTATTTATCAATGGTATAATTCTGAAAAAAATCAGGAGTCTACACTTCCAAAAACTTTCTGGATCATCAGTTTAACAGGATCAGCAATTATTTTCACCTACGCTATCTTCAGGAAAGATCCAGTTTTGTTATCTGCTCATTTCTTTGGAGCTATCATTTACATTAGAAACCTCATCATTATCGCCAAAGGCAAAGAGGCTTGATTTGTCTTTTGTTTTCGAACCGAAGATCTCATACATAAACATTCCTATTACTACTATATATTCCAATCCTACAAGCCATAAATTTTCTTGGTAGGTCTCATTAGCATAAGCGGTATAGCTAAGAATTACCATAAAAGACCAAATCAAGGCAAATTTATATCTGGTAAATACCGCCAGGATTAATGGCATTGCAACATACCAAGGATGAACTGTTGTTGAAAAAAAGAAATAAACACTTACCACTATTAGCATACTCCCTATAAGCTTCTCTACGGAATTGTTTTTTCTGAATAAAGCCAGTGCCCCAATAATAAGAATAACTATCACAGGCAGCACCTTTCCAGCAGTAGCGATAATATTGTAGCCTTTAACTTGAAAGCCAATCCACCTCACGACATAATAGATACTGGCATTGAATTCAAATTTTTGAAACCAAAGCCCAATACTATCCATAAAGTTGGAGATCAATTCTGAAGACAGGAAAGGAAGAAAGCTTAAAATCACTATTACTCCTACTATAAGATAATACAAGATCAGCTTTCCAAAATTTAGAATGTAAGCTTCATTTTTCTTGCTGAAAAATTTAAACAACAAAGGTAAAAAGATCAATGGCAAAAACTTGAGGGAAATGGAAAGTGCGATGAAAACAGCGCTTAATATCCACTTTTTTTCTATCAAAAAGTAAAGCGAAAGTATGAGCAGAAATATCATCACACCTTCAAAATGAAGATTCCCGGTAAGTTCTATAATGACAAATGGATTCAGTATAAACCAAAAGATCTGATGTTCCGGCAACTTTAATTTTTTAAGCAATTTTCTACCAAAATAAAGTGTTCCTAGATCTGCTAAAATGATTATCGATCTAAGCACTACCACAGCACCTAAAATGCTTTTTCCAGATAAAATCCCAGCTAATGCAAATATCAATTGATTTAAAGGCGGATAATTAGTATAATGACTCGCATTCAAAGCTCCCATTCCCTTAAATAACTCTGAAGCCTGAGCGATAGGAGCTGTTCCGGAAGCTATTAAATTTTCAGGTAAATATAAATATGGATTCCACCCCGCGGTGATCATTCTGCCATCCCAAATAAATCGATAGAAATCTTGTGAGAGATTGGGAATAGCGAAAATAAAGATCAGTCTAAAGACCAATGCTAGCGCCGCAAGCAACCAGAATTGACTCTTCTCGATCTTGACGATCTTCCAAGTTAAAAAGAAAGCTCCCGTGTAAAGTCCAAAAAGTTTAATAAAATCGGTGCGATCTAGATCGTAAGCAAAAGAGAGATAGAACAATACCACAGCGACTGCCATTAGCAAGGTCATTTTGTTGTATTGAAAGAATTTCTTCATTAAGGAATACTTGATTAAGTTTTCGTTGTCACATCGAGCGGAGTCGAGATGCTTAGACAAACCTAGTATTATATATAAAAAGCCACGAGGTGGCTCAATCTACAATCTTCATCTTTTTTAAAAGAAAGGAAGCATTCATATTCTGACAAATTCCTTCCTTGAATTTATAATCAAAATGCAGTTCGTCATTAATGATCTCGGCATCAAAATAATGATTTTCCACTTGGGGTAATTCTGTAGCAACTTCACATAAACTAAGATCATGTGTGGCAATGATCCCTGTGGAATGAGAACCCACCAATTTCTGGATAAATTTTCTTGATCCAATTGCTTTATCGGTACTATTAGTTCCTTTCAAGATCTCATCTAATATGATAAAATATTTATCGGTCTTAATTTCATTCACAATAAACTGAAGTCGTTTTAATTCAGAAAAGAAATAAGATTCATCATCACTTAAAGAATCTGTGGTGCGCATGCTCGTAATGAGTTTTATAGGAGAATAATCGCAACTGGTCGCACAAACCGGCAACCCGATATTTGCCATGACAATTTGCAAAGAAACCGTTCTTAGAAAAGTACTTTTCCCCGCCATGTTCGCTCCGGTAATTATAAAAAATTGTTCATTTTCTATACTGAAATTATTTGCAATTCGTTTTTCAGGATTCAATAATGGATGCGCAAGACTAGTAGCTTTTATGATATGCTCATCTGAATTGATATTTGGAAATACAAATTGCGGATGATTGAAAGTAAAATTCCCGAGACTGTTATAAGCATCCATCTTTTCAATTACTTCAAACCAACTTTTTACATTTTGATGATAGTTCTTGATCCACTTTTCAAGTTTATAAGATTGTTGAAGATCCCATAATAGAAAACCGTTCAACAAAACCCCGATCAAAAAATTGCTCCTTTGATCTAAAGAATCTATCGCTTTAGAAAATTCTTTAAAAATGGCAGAGGCTTTTTTAGCTTCTGAATGTATTTCCTGTTGTTGCTCTTTTAAGATCCCTGAAGAAAATTCGGTGTTTTCCATCATCGCCAATAATTGGTGATATTGATGAAAAGTATCCTGCACTTTATCTACACTCATAGAGAGAAGATTTACATTTCTTAAATAAAAACCTGAGTATAGCAATCCTGCCAAAAACCACAGAAAAAATTGCAGTCCGGTAACATAATCGGCAAAATAACCAATACAAAGAAGCAGCGAAATAATAGAAAATCCCCCCGCAACCCACGGAATATATGTCGGAACAAAACTTTTATAACTACGGAACCATTCGAGCACTGTGTTTGAAGGAGTTTCTGTTTTCACAAGATTAGCTACTGCCGTGAATTCTTGTCTCCATAAAACTTTATCTGCCAACTCCTTAATGGCTTCCTGTTTTGCTACAATTCCATCTATAGCATTTTCGGTTAAAATCCCCGCTAGCTTGATCTCTCCTTCTCTAAGCGCTGCTCTGTTTATATATTGAAAAAAAGAACCTTTCCCAAAAAGATCAATATCATGACTAAAAGGATGTAAAGGATTTTCATATTCCTTCCCCGTTGGCAGATCTGAATAATTCCTTTGAAGCACTTTTATTTCCTGAGCATTGATCTCCACCAATTGTTTGATCTTATCTCTCTGATATTGCATGTCTGAATGCCGAGAAACTAAAAATAGAAAAATGGCAATACCTAAAAGAAATATAAAAGCAATCACCTTAAAATCGCCGAAAAAGTAATAGATGCCAAAAGCAGTTATTAAAAAGACAGCCAACCTAAGCAAGCTGGAAAGATTCAGCTTTTTATTGGCAGTTCTTAATAGATTTTCCTGTTTATTTTTTTCTTGCGTATAAAATTCTAATGTTGTCATACAGAAATTTACTGTTGATTAAAGGCTGTTAAGTTCCTGTTGTAATTTTTTGGTAAGGCTGGAAACAACTAGCGTGTAAGAGTGATCTATCAATTCAAAGCTCATTGAGCTATTGATAGTTCCATCTAAAACAACCGTATTCCAGTGTTGTTTATTCATGTGGTATCCAGGTAAAATAGTTTCCGGATATTCTTCTCTTAGCTGAATTGCTTTCTCCGGATCGCATTTTAAATTTACTCGTAATGGTACCTCATCTAAACCAACCAAGGCGAATATCTTTCCCATCACTTTAAAAACCAACGTATCCGGACCAAAAGGAAGTTCTTCTGTAACCCCATTTTTGGCGAGGCAATAATCTCTTAGAACATCGATATCCATAGTTATTAATTTAAAAGAAATTTAGGATAGAATTGAATTATTTCAACTTCGGCTGCTCTTCGGCTTGAGTTTCTAAGGCAGTATAATCTAGCTTCCAACCAATGGTTTCTACTATTTTTTCAATAAGAAGAATGGTACTCAACGCTTCTTTTCTGGCTTTTTCCAAAAGTCCGCTTTGAGGGATCTTGTCTACTATATGCTTTTTCGCATCTCTATTAATATCTGTAAGATCTGAAGTGGTAAAAGGATTCGCCCAACCTTCACGCTTATCGTAATATTTAAAATCTGTTTCTACCGTTAATAATTCCGGCTGTGGAAAATTGGTAAGTATGATTTTCTTTGCTTCGTTATCGCTATCCATCCTGATCTTACTAAGATCAAAACCTATATGAGCTTTTGCAGTAATAAGAACAATGGCTTTTTTCTTTCCGAAGATAAGACTCACATATTTCTCTTTCAGAT
>Ga0209309_10001524_pt1 | contig 22944 bp, 22 predicted proteins | sample COGITO_mtgs_1204_2_FD_184807 | JGI IMG/M metagenome (GOLD analysis project Ga0209309, IMG submission 184807) | Pelagic marine microbial communities from North Sea - COGITO_mtgs_120412 (SPAdes) (version 2) | ecosystem: Environmental > Aquatic > Marine > Epipelagic ... | reverse complement strand
TCTCAGTTGAAAACCTATTCCTATACATCAAAAAATTATCCATCGCTTTAAAATTAAAATTACTGGTATACTCCTTTTTACGATACACCGTTTTTAGCTTATTGTTTTTTGTAATCTTATTGTTTTTTGATGCTGATATTTCAGCCTTACATGCTGCACCACTTATTTTTACAATGTACCTTCTGGTTTCCATACTCCCTTCTTTTTTTATTTTTGATGTGGTACTACGCGGAGGCGTGGCTGTCTGGCTTTTTTCATTGCTAGTAGTGCCTGAAATAACCGTACTTTGTACCGTTTTCACCATGTGGTTACTTAATTTTATTCTCCCTGCGCTCGTGGGAAGTTTTTTTGTAGCACGCTATAAAACCGCTAATCTATGATGACATTGGGTTTTGTTTTACTCACGATTTATCTAGTTCTCTTACTCTTTATTTGGGTAGGAATGATCCAATTAAAACCCACGGTTTTAGAGAATATAAAACCAAAAACTACTTTTACTATAATTGTTCCTTTTAGAAATGAAGCCGAAAATATACCTGCCTTACTCACTTCACTAAAACAGCTGAACTATCCTACTGAACTGTTTGAAGTGATTTTTGTGGATGATATGTCAGAAGACAACTCGGTGTTGACAGTTTCAAAAGCTTTGGAAAAAGTTACCTTTTCTTTTAATATCATTCGAAACAAGCGGTTTTCAAACGCTCCTAAAAAAGATGCGATTACTACTGCTATTTCTAAAGCAAAGCACGAATGGATCATCACAACCGATGCCGATTGCACGGTGCCCAAAAAATGGCTGCAATGTTTTGATGTTGCGATTCAAAAAAACAATCCAAATATGGTTTGCGGGCCCGTTATTTATAAAAATGATGGTAGCCTAATACAAGCGTTTCAACAGTTTGACGGGTTGAGCCTACAAGCTGTAACCATGGGAGGTTTTGGGCATGGTCGGGAGATTTTATGCAATGGAGCCAATTTAGGGTATAAAAAGGAAGTATTTCAGCAAATAGAGGGTTTTACTGGGAATAGTCATATTGCAAGCGGTGATGACATCTTTCTAATGGAAAAAATAAAAGAAAACGCTCCAAACTCCATACAGTTTTTAAAAACCAGTGCAGCTCTTGTACCTACTCAACCACAACAAAACTGGAAACAAATAATTAATCAACGGGTGCGATGGGCTTCAAAAACGACAAAGCAAGACAACTGGCTTCCAAAGCTAATCGGAGCACTTATTTTTATCGTTAATCTTTGGGTTGCTTTTGGGTGGATTTATATATTTTACAACACACGGTTTTTATACTTCTATCTTTTTGTGTTTTGTATAAAAATAGCCGTAGATGGTTTTATTATTTTTTCAGCAAAGACGGTTTTCAGAAATAAAGCAACTTCTTTAAAATCGATTTTTCAAGTTATAATTAGCGGTGTAGTATATCCATATATTACTGTCACCGTATTTATTCTGAGTTTGTTAGGCGGCTACCAATGGAAAGGACGCCATTTTAAAGCATAACTTTAAATTAAATACTTTTAGCTAACTTTAGCAGTACTAAATTCGTCCCTATGAAACGCCTACTCTTCTTAGCTATTCTATTAATCAGTATTACAGGTATTGCCCAACAGCAATACACCGTAAATGGTAAAACCTATACGCTGCAAAAAGAAGTAGATGGCCCACTTGCCCTTTTATGGAATAGCATTGATAACGAATACCGTTATTTTCTACAAAAAGGAAATACCCTAACCGAATTAAAAAACACGAAAGTAAACGGCGATTACCAAGAAGAATATAAAGAAGTATTGCAAACGCAAACCTCAGAAACTTCACTTGCAGTAAACGATGTAAAACTAACCCTGCCAAGCTTACGAGATTTTGTAATTGCACATAATAAAAAAGTGGATCCTACTTTTATTTCTGAAAAAAAATCCATTCAACTTAAAACTCGTTTAGGAGGTTTTGTTGGTGGCTCAAACAATGTGTATTTCACCAATCCCGACAATACAATTTTACCCGTTTTGGGAGTGGATTTTGAAATTATTGACGAAGTAAAGCTTAAAAGACATTCAATTGTATTCCGGTTTAAGCAATTATTAAAAAATAGTAATTATGACTTTTCTAATTCTGAGTTTTCGTTGAACTACCGCTTTAAGTTTATAAAAAACAAGGCAATAGACGTCTTTGTAAACACTAAAATTGTTGCTTATTCCTATGCGTCGCGTGATATTGTTTTTACCAATGGTAATGGAAACGAAGAACGTATCACTGGTTCTGGCGGCGACTTGCAAGTGCCAGGAGCCTTTGGGCTGGGTGCAGATTTTGCTTTAGGAGATGGTTATATCACCGTTTCATACAACGATATTGTTGCTATTGGACTGGAAAGTAGCGATGAATTCCCTGTCGATTTTACGGTAGGTTATAAATTTAATTTATAGTTCTTCACCTGTTTGCAAAACAATGGGAAGCGTAAATTTGGTCTTTACAGGAATGCCGCGTTTATAAGCCGGTGCCGTGAGTACAATGGAATCTATTTTTTTTCTTAGTTTTTCTTCTAGACGAGGCAATTCGGCTTTAGTAAGGCTATCCATGTCTATACTTTTTACGGAAAGTTGCCCTTTTTCAGAAACAGAAAATTTCACATACACCGTGTCATTCAAATCTTTTATAGCCATATCCTTATTACTGGTAACGGCTTCAAAAAGATAAGCTGCCAAGGTATTTTCAAAACAGTCTTTTTGCGCCTTTTTTTCAGATAAAGATTCGCACGACTTAAATATAGGATATTGATCTACGTCTTTCCAGTCAATCATTTTTATTTCTTCATCATAGAACGTTTCCGAAGAAATTTTCTCGGTTTCAAAAAACTGGCAGGATGTGGCCAATAAAGTAACTAGTAAAAGTAAAACGTATTTCATTTACAGAATTAATACAGCTTGAAAAATACAAATTTACTGAAACTTAATCCCTTGAAAAATAAAGTTCTTGAATAAAAAACCCGAAACAATTTTGTTTCGGGTTTTTTAAATAATTATTCTTATTTATTTCTACTTAATTAATTTCAAAAAGAATCGGCAATGAATACAACACCCCGACTTTTTTACCATCCTGCTCACCCGGTTGCATTTTTGGAAATTTATTCACTACGCGGATTGCTTCTGCCTCTAAATCTGGGTGTGGTGCACGAGCCCGGACATCTGCTACGTTTCCGTTTTTGTCTATTTTAAACTGGACAAATATGCGTTGTTTGCCCTTTAAGTTTAAATCATCGGCGAGTTTAGTATTAAAATTTTCTGCAGCAAATTGCTGTATTTTTTTAGACATGCACTTTTTAGCCTCTTCATTAGCCAGTCCTTCACAACCTGGAAAAGTTGGCACTTTTTCGATTACTGCAAATGGGACCTCGCCATTCCCAGCTCCTGTTTCTTTTCTTTCTATTGCAGAGACAACACCATCCTCATGTATTATAATTTTTGAGGTTCCCTCATTTAAGTTTAAGGTTTTTTGAACCATTTTAATAAACGCTTGGCGCTCTTCTTGGCTCATGTCCTTATTTTCAATTTCAGCCTGCAAATCAGCTATTTTTTGAGTTAGAGATGCGTTTTCATCTGCTACGCCTGTTTCTTGAGAGCACGATGTGTAAAACAACATGCTACAGACAACAGGAACGAGCAATAAATACTTTAATTGAAGCATTTTTTTAGATTTTGATTTTTGTAACATAACGATTCGTTTTTTGATTAATGATTGATTGAAAAATGTATTTGTAAATGAAATATCCGATGTTTGAAACACCTGCGATAATAAGTTTTGATAATATGCTTTTCGTGATTGCTGGTTCGCCACACTGCTATCGGCAATAAACTCTTGTAACTCGGTTATTTTTTTCTGAAAAAGATACACCAATGGATTAAACCAACAGATGATACGCAAGGCTTCAAAAAATAAGAGGTCTACGGTGTGCCGTTGCTTTGCGTGTACTTTTTCGTGCAATAAAATGTTTTCGGCTTGTTGTTCTGAAAGCTCACTTCCTAAGAAAATAGTATTGAAAAAAGAAAAAGCGGCTTTGCTCTTTGATAGTTGAATAATTTTTAAATTTTCAAATTCACTTGTAGTACCTGATTGCTTTAGCTTATAAAATTTAATCACCTTTAAACTGAAAAGAATCAATGCTACCAACATTCCGAGCACCCAAACCCCTTGTATTATTTCTGAAATAGTTAAAAAAGAGGTGTTAGTTCCGGAAATGGTAACAGCATCTAATGGAATGACTGCCTGCGCTGTATTTTCACCAATTATTACAGCCGGAAGTTGTACTAAATACTGCTCTGGAATTGCATTTCTGAAGGCTTCAATTTTAAATAAAGGAAGTAAAAAACTTACTATTGGGGTTGCTAATAGATAGATTCTATTCCAAGTGAAGAAGGTTTCCTTTTTCAGAAATAGGTCGTACACTACTAAAAACAGTAGTTGAAAGGCGATGGTTTGTAGTATATAATGTATCATGACTTTTCGTCTTTATTAATCTCTTTCATGATTGTTTCCAATTCGTTGATACTGATGTCATTTTTCTTCATAAAAAAGGAAACCATACTCTTAAACGAACCCTGAAAATAGCCATCCACCAATTTATTAATCGATTGGTTGCTGTATTCGTTCTTCTTAACTTTTGCGAAGTAGATATGGCCACGACCTTCTTTTCTATAATCCACAAAGTGTTTGCTTTCTAAAATCCGAACGATGGTAGAAACGGTATTATAGGCTGGTTTTGGCTCCGGAAGCTCATCAATTATAGCCGCCACATTACCTTCTCCCAGTTCCCAAAGAATGTGCATAATATCTTCTTCTGCTTTTGTAAGTTGTTTCATTTGTTACAGTTATTATCGGTGGTTTCGATATATTTTGCTATTGGCAAAACACTCAAACATCTTATCTTAATTTTTATTTTTTACTCCAACAGTTCTTTTTCAATGATGGAATAGTCAAATATAAACTAAATATTTAGTTTAAACTAATTTGTTAGTTATAAATATATAATAGTTCTGTATTTTTAGGGTCTAACTAACTATATGGATATACTATTTCTTGTTTTGGGATTGTTGTGTATGCTCATTGGCATATTAGGAAGCTTTTTACCGGTTTTGCCGGGCGTTCCTATAAGTTGGCTGGGATTACTTTTATTGTTCTTAACTCCTTCTCTGAATTTTGATTGGGTTTTTATAACCATAACCGGAATTGTGGCAATTGGTCTGTATATATTGGATTATGTAATTCCGGCGATGGGCACAAAAAAATTTGGCGGTAGTAAAGCTGGGGCTTGGGGAACCACAATTGGTCTAGTTGTCGGAATCATTGTACCTATCCCCTTTGGGATATTAATTGGTCCCTTTGCTGGGGCTTTTATAGGCGAAGTACTATTTAATAAAACGCGGGGAGACCATGCTTTAAAAGCTGCATTTGGCTCTTTTATAGGTTTTTTAGCCTCCACTTTTATGAAGTTTATGGCTACACTAGTGTATTTAGGCTTGTTTATGTATAAAGTTTGGACACATTGGGACGTGTTTTTTTAAACCCAAGTAGTTTTCTCGTCTATGAATGTTTTACGCTGGCCTTCAAGCAGCTCAACATCATATTTCCCCATATAGAAAAAGCCCAAACAGCGTTCGCCTTCATTTAAATCTACCAGTTTATGTAGGTAATCTTTAAGCGCTGGAGAACTCCAATACGCACCAATTTTTAGTTCGTGAGCGGTGAGCCACATATTTTGAACCGCCATCGCTGTAGCAGCAATTTCTTCCCACTCTGGTAGCGACTCTTTTGGATCTCGCTGCATACAAATAGCCAACACACAACCTGACTGCATCAGTTTTGCTTCAATCTTCTTTTGCTTAAATTCTGAAAATTTTTCAGTTGTTTCTTTATAGGTTTTACCTAAAAAATCAGCTAATTCTTTCCTAGCGGTTTCTGAATGAAAAACTTTAAAACGCCACGGTTCGGTTTTTTTATGGGTAGGTGCCCAATTTGCTGTTTCAAGAATGCTTTGAATTTCTTCTTTAGAAATAGGTTCGTTGTTATATTGAACAGGAAAAACAGAACGTCTGCTTTTTATGGTTTCTGAAATCATAAAGTGTTATTTGTTGGTATTAAAAATGTGGCATATAATGTATAAGCAGGAGAAAACCATTTAAAAAACAAACAAGACGTAACTCTGAGGATGCGATTTCTCTCTGCGGTCGAAGTGACTGGCAGTACTGAACGGGAAAATTCAATTAAATATACTCTTTTACAAGCCCAATAAGTGTATTGGCATCTTGTTCGCCACTTTGTCGCCATTTCATTTCGCCATTTTTGTAGATCATAAGTGTAGGCAATCCTTTTACACGAAGTGCTTCGGCCAACTCTTGATTTTTATCAATATCAATTTTGACCACTTTAGCTTTATCGCCAAGTGCTGCAGCTGCATCCCGTAAGGTTGGATGCATTTCTTTACAAGCGTCATCCCAGTCTGCAAAAAATGCAAGTAGGATGGGTAGCTTCGTTTCGATTAATTCTCCAAATTTTGACATTTTGCTTATAGTGTTTCTTGAATAAATCTTATTACAAATATAGTATTTCCCTTTGACTATGCTTCTTTACCACGTTTTTTAAGTTGAATTACCGTTATTTCGGGCCAAATTCCAACTCTTCCGGGATAGCCTAAAAAGCCAAAACCGCGGTTTACGTTTATATATCTTCCAAATTCTTCATAAATACCGGCCCAATTTTCATATCGGTATTTTACGGGGCTCCATTTAATCCATCCGGGTATTTCTATCCCAAACTGCATCCCGTGCGTATGACCGCTTAAGGTAAGCTGGTAATTTCTATCATCTTGTTTTACTTGTGCTTTCCAATGTGAAGGGTCGTGGCTCATGAGTATTTTAAAATCTTCTTTCATAACTCCCTCAGAAGCTTTATTTAAATCACCTGCTTTTTTAAAACCGCCTTCTCCCCAGTTTTCAACACCTACTAACTTAATTTGTTGTCCGTTTCGTGTCAGCGTTCGATTTTCATTCAACAATAAATCCCAACCCATTTCTTTTTGAAGGATTTTCAATTGCGAAAGGTTTTCTTTCTTTGCGGCTTCGGTTTCCCAATCTACATAATCTCCGTAATCGTGATTTCCGAGAACTGAAAACACACCGTCTTTTGCTTTTAAGGTTGAAAAAGTGCTCTTCCAACGAGTCATTTCTTCAGCAACATTATTTACCAAATCACCTGTAAACAGGATGACATCACTTTCTTGTTCATTGGCCAAATTAACAGCATACGCTACCTTTTCTTCATCGTCAAAACTCCCGCTGTGAATATCGCTTAACTGTGTAATGGTATAGCCGTGAAAAGCATCGGGCAAATCTTCAAACTCTAAGGCATATTTTAATACTTTATAATTGTATTTCCCTTTGTACATTCCGTACAACAAAGAAGCAAAAGGGATTGCTGCAATACCCAACGCCAACGTACTGACAAATTTTCTTCTTGAAGGAAGGTGAAATGGTTCGCTACCACCTCCAATTTTTGTAAAAAGCCCTACAAACAGGCGAATAATATCTTCGCCGAACATTAAAATAACTACAACTAGTTTTGGAACAAAAACAACTAAGAAAAATCCAAACACATACATTTTACCTAGTGTTATCATTCTTCCGGAATCTGCCATTCCAAGTTGATAGATTAACGCACCTAAAACTACCAATGAAATAACAATCCAAAGTCCATATACCCAATAGTTACGGGAAAGGCTTTTAACCGCTTGAAAAGCGTAAACATCAACTAAAATGTATAAGGAAATAAAAATAATCCAGCGTAATACCATAGGCGCATTAAGAAGTTTTAAAGATACTGTGTTTAAATATGCTGAAAAGTGAATTCACTTTTTTTTAACTGTTTTTATAAGTGTTTACGGATAGCTCAATATTAAATTACGTTAACAGTATATCGTATTTTCCTACAAATACTGATGTAATTATTTCTTTTTTAGAGAGTTATGTCCTACGTAGTAACCCTTATTTTTTTCATAAAAAAGAAAATTATGATATAAAAGTTAGAAAATTTAGTAGTTTTGTTATACATAAGTAGGTTGACCAACCTAACGGTGGGTCGATCAAATTTGGGGCGAAAAGTCACCACATCTGTGGTGGCTTTTCTATTTTTTGTCTAACTACTAAATCTAACCTTTTACATCTAGTGCATCCCGTAAGGCATTCCCTATCAACATAAAAGCCGTAACTAAACTCATAATAGCCAAGCCCGGAATAATGGCCAACCACGGTTTTCCTAAAACAATATACGCATAGTGATCTTTAATAATTCCGCCCCAACTTGGCATGGGAGGTTGCGCACCTATTCCTAAAAAGCTTAGTCCGCTTTCAATTAAAATAGCTGATGCAAAATTGGCTGCTGAAATAATAATCACCGGCGCCATCGCATTGGGTAAAATGTGCTTTGTAATAATTCTAAAATCTTTGTAACCCAAAGCTCTTGCTGCAGTTACATACTGCATTTGTTTTACGCCCATAACCTGCCCGCGCACTACTCTTGCCACCTCAACCCACATAGTAAGCCCGACGGCAATAAAAACCTGCCAAAATCCTTTTCCTAACGCCAAGGTAATGGCTATTACCAATAGTAACGTGGGGATAGACCAGGTGACGTTGATAACCCACATAATGGCTGCATCTACCTTTCCACCAAAATAACCCGCTATTGCGCCTAAACTGACCCCTATCACCAAGGAAATAAAAACTGCTACAAAACCAATGCCCAATGATATGCGAATACCTATTAGCATTCTACTCAACAGATCGCGCCCATATTTATCGGTGCCTAATAAGAATGTTTTTTCAGTAATATACTTTTGGGGGATTTCTTCAATCGTTGAAGCCTTTGGAAATAAGTCTAAAGAATATTCTTTTTGTAATCCTTCCGTTCCGTCACCTGTGTATAACATTGCTTGTAGCGTAGCATCTTTTACAGAATAGGTTGAAATTGGCACTTCACTATCGGCATTCTTTTTTCCGAAGAAAAATACCGCAATAGGGTTTTGCTCTTTCACCTCTGTCGGGACGGTTAGCATTTGTACTGTAAAACCAGGCTCCTTTGAATGTACAGAAAGATGCATTTGGTTAGCATCTTGCGAATTATCTGGTGCCAAGGCATATGCAAAAATAGCAACCAATGCACATACCACTAAAAATGAAAAACTAAAAACGCCCCAAAAGTTCTTTTTAAACTTTTGGAGCGCTAATTGTGTTAAAGAAGTGGACGTTTTCACATTGTAAATGTAACAAAAAGGTTCAAGCTTTCCATTTTACTTACAAGACTTATAAACGGGTTCTTAATTTTTAATATCTGCCATATTACCAGCCTTGATATTATTGATTTTTAAGTCTTTTAGCACGTTAATTGCTTCTTCTACATAAATATCTTTAGCTAAGTTTTTATGCCATCTTTTACGTTTTTCACGCAAAGTGGTATCCTGCTTCATCATTTTTGTTTCATAAGGAAGCGATTTATAACTTAGTTTATTATCATACTCATCTATTTCGTCAAACTTTTTGGTTTCTTCTTTACGTTTTTCAATATCGGCAACGTATTTATCAAAATTTAACGGCACTTCAACTTCATCACGACGTGTTTTAATCCACTTCGCATTTTCATCAATTAGTTGAAGCTGTCTGTTTTTTTCCATTCGGGCTTTACTCTTGCTTATGGTTTTTTCATAATCTATATAACCATCCCAAGTTTTATAATCGGCAGCATCTATTTTATCGTATGGTAACGGATTGTCATAATCACGTTCACCTACATCAAAATAGCTGTATTGATCCGGCATAATTACATCACTTTTCACTCCTTCTAATTGGGTAGAACCACCGTTAACTCGGTAGAATTTCTGGGTCGTTATTTTTAAAGCTCCCATATCGCCCATATCGCTTTTACGTATCCATTGGTTTAAATCAAGTACATTTTGTACCGTACCCTTACCGTAGGTTTGTTTGCTACCAATAATTATGGCGCGCTCGTAATCTTGCATGGCGGCTGCTAAAATTTCGGAAGCAGAAGCAGAAAGTTCATTTACCAAAATTACTAATGGGCCGTCCCAAGCAATGGCATCGTCTTCGTCTTCAAGTACTTCTTTTTTTCCGTTTGATGCTACTTGAACAACGGGGCCTTTTTCAATAAAAAGTCCGGCTATGTCAACTGCAGTCCGTAACGAACCACCACCATTGCCGCGAAGGTCAAGAACTAATCCTTCCATTCCTTCTTTTTTAAGACGCTCCACTTCCTTTTTTACATCACTGGCCGCATTTCGTTCTTTATAATCTTCCATATTAAAATAGAACTGCGGAAGGTTTATAAGTCCGTAGGTGTTATTTTCTTTTTCAATAAGGGAAGATTTAGCGTAGGTTTCTTCCAGTTCAACTACATCACGTGTAATGGTTTCTTCATCAATCGAGCCATCTACACGTTTTACAGTTAAGGTTACTTTGGTGCCTTTAGGGCCTTTAATCAATTTTACGGCATCATCTACTCGCATCCCTACAACACTTACAGATTCGTCTTCATCTTCTTGTTTAACCTTTGTAATTAGATCACCTACTTGTAAATGATCACCACGCCAAACGGGGCCACCGCTTATCACTTCAACTACTTTTATATAATCATTTTTCTTTTGAAGTCGCGCTCCAATACCTTCTAATCGTCCGCTCATTCTAAGATCGAAACGATCCTTATCTGGTGGAGCAAAATAGTTGGTATGTGGATCGAACTCTTCAACAATAGTCGTTAAGAAAATAGCGAAATAGTCTTTTCGTTCTAAATCGGTTGTAAAATCAAAATACTCATCTAGTGATGTTTTTGAAGTTTCACGCGCTTCAGCCTCTAATTCTTTATCTGTTTTTGGAGTAGCATTGGCTTTCTTTTCTTTTTTATCATCTTTTTTTTCCAGCTTATTTTTATTTCCTTCTACTTTATCATAATAGTTGGATATGGTAGAGAACTTAAGCTGCTGACGCCAGCGTTCTTTTAATTCTTTTTTTGATGATACGTAATCAATATCGTCATAATCCACATGTATCGATTCGTCTATTGTATAATCAAAAGGAGTGTTCAGCACTTCCGGATAGATTTTTTTCACGTCTTCCATCCGTTTTTGTAACCGGTTGTACACCAAATTGAAAAAAGTAAGATCTTTACTTTTTATTTGGTCGTCAATCTCCGTTTTGTATTTACTGAATTCTTCGATATCCGAAGCTAGGAAATATCGCTTTAATGGATCTAGCCCATTTATAAAATCTTCATACACCTCTGTAGAAAACTCATCGTTAATTTCCGCCGGACTATAATGCCCTTTTTGTAACACATAGGTTATAAGGTCTATAAGTACTTTATCTTTATCGGTGTCGTTAAACTCTTTGGTGGTAAAACTGCATGATGCTACTGCAACAAAAACAGCAAGGAATAATACCTTTAAATTCTTTTTCATAATTCGCATATCTTTCTTCTTCTATTTTAATGTTCTAAATTATATAAAAAACCGTGCCAATCATTTATAATCGTACTAATCTTTTGTTAAACCAATTTTATTTCGATATTCAAGAGAAAATAGGGCAAACACTACTGTTGTTTAATAGAAAAACGTGTATTTATAATTTCTGAAACTTTAATACACATAACTATAAATTTCTATAAATAGTATAATACCGTATTTTAGCAGTGTAAATTTGTTGTATGCGCATTTTATATAGTTTTTTAACCCGAATTAGTTATCTGTTTTTATGGATAGCGCAATTTTTCAGTAAAAAAATGAAGCTTTTTGTCTCGGGGCGACAAGCGGTTTTTGAAAAATTAGCACAACACATTACCGCAGAAGATAAAACCATTTGGTTTCATTGTGCCTCTTTGGGGGAGTTTGAACAAGGTGTCCCCATAATGGAAACTGTAAAAAAGGAGTTTCCGACCCATAAAATTGTAGTTTCCTTCTTTTCGCCTTCCGGTTATGAAGTAAAGAAAAATGCTCCGATAGCCGACGTGGTAGTTTATCTTCCTCTAGACACTTTGCCCAATGCCAAAAAATTTATCGATGCCGTTCATCCATCGCTAGTTTTATTTGTAAAATATGAGTTTTGGCCCAATTACCTCTTCGAATTGAAAAACCGAAACATTCCTACATTATTGGTCTCTGGTTTATTTAGAAAAGAACAACTGTTTTTTAAAGGATACGGTACTTTTATGCGAAAGGCACTAAAAACCTTCGACCACATTTTTGTGCAAGATAAAATTTCAGAAAAATTATTACACGGAATTAACATCACCAATGTAACCGTGAGCGGCGATACGCGTTTTGATCGGGTTTCACACCAAATTGAACAAGATAACTCGTTGTCTTTTATTTCAGCGTTTAAAGGAAACTCGCTTTGCATGGTCTGCGGAAGTACCTGGCCGGAAGACGAAGCCGTTTTATTGAAATATATAAATGAAGCTCCAGAGAATGTAAAATTTATTCTTGCGCCTCATACTATAGACAATTCAAAAATTGAGCAATTCAGAAAAAAATTGCAACCATCATCCGTTTTATATTCTGAAAAAGAAGGAAAAAACCTAACTGAATACTCGGTCTTTATAATTGACACTATTGGTTTATTGACCAAAATTTACAGCTATGCCGATATTGCGTATGTAGGTGGCGCGATGGGAAAAACCGGTTTACATAATATCTTAGAACCCGCCACTTTTGGAATTCCTATTGTAATTGGCAATAATTTTAAAAACTTCCCAGAAGCCAAGCGACTACAACAATTAGCTGGGTTATACACCGTAAACTCGCAAGAGGAATGCGCCGAAATTTTAAATAAGTTAGTCACAAACACAAGTTTTAGAGAGAAAACCGGGATGATTGGCGGACATTTTGTGAACAGTAATACCGGCGCGACACATATTACTTTAGAGTATATAAAAAAATCACACAGTAACGGCCTTATTTAAGTAACGCCTAAAGGGCACCATTTCTTTGTAAATAGCGATAAGCTTTTCTTCAAAATCGGCAGCCATTACTTCTTTTTGGGTAAGCTGGCACGAAACGGCAAACGATTTTCGGCGCAGTAAATCAATATGTTTATGGTCTTGAGAATAGCCTTTCGGTGAAGTTTTTAAGGGATCATCCACTATCATGTCACCAAACATGGCTTTAAAGCTCTTTTTATTTAATATTTTTTTTAACTCCTCTCCATTATAATCTATAGCAGCTCGAATGCTTTTTAATATTTTGGAAGAAGGGTGCCAATAACCTCCACCTATAAGCGATTCGTTTATCCCTAAGTGTATATAAAAGTCCCCTTGTTTGCTTTCTTGGTCTAAGCCCGCCCCAAAATGATCCTTATAAATAGGTTTATTTGGATGAAACATCAGGTTATTATTAATTCGATTTATGGCTTTTTTACCATTAGTAGGTGTATAATCAGCATCAATAGTGGCTAATTTCATATCCATTTCGTTTAACCAATCAATATATAAATCGCGTACCGCATGATATTCTCCACGGTGTTCATCCATCCATTCCTTGTTGTTGTTGTTTTGTAGGTTCCTAAGGAATTGATACAATCTTTTAAAATTCATTTTTTCTTTTAAAACTACTTATTATAAAGCCTTTAGTTTCAAATTTTAATAAAACTTTACAATATGCCAATTGTTAAAATACATAGATTTGTCACATAATTTAACACAAACCAATTATGAAAAAAGTATTTATTGTAGCCGCATTGGCATTAGTAGGATTTTCCACTACTTCATGTAGAGACACTAAGACTGAGACCAAAGAGGTTATTCGTGAAGTAGAAGTTGAAAAAGAAGTGCCAGCAGAAGACTCTGAAGGTATTTTAGAAAGAACAGCCAAAGAAGTTGACAAGGAAGTTAATAAAGAAGTCAACCAAGAGATTGACAAAATTGGCGACGACAATTAACCCTTTTAATTTTAATTTATCCTGAGCTTTTACTGAAGGGCTCAGGCAAATCGATTAAACAACCTAACAACAAAAACCCAGAAACTATGAAAAAATTAATTTTAAGCTTAGCACTAGTAGCCGCATTTAGCACCAGTTTTGTGTCTTGTAGAGACACCAACAAAAAAGCTGATGATATGGAAGATGTAACAGACGATATGGAAGACTCTATGGATGATGCTGGCGACGCCATTGAAGATGCTGTAGATGACACTGGAGATGCTATTGAAGAAGGTGTTAACGAAGTTGAAGAAAACACAGGTACCGGTGGTACTGATGATATGTAAATTAACCTCAACCAATAATAATCAAAACCAATTAGTATGAAGAAAATAGCAATGATTGCCTTAGCTGCATTATTTCTAGCACCATTGACTTCTTGTCGGGATCAAAAAGAGACCAAAGAAGAAAAAATGATGAATGAAATGAAAGAGGAAGGCGCAGATATAAAGAAAAAAGTTGACGGTGACGAAACCAAAATTAAAATGGAAACCGAAGACAAAAAAGTGAAAATTAAAAAAGAAGACGGCGAAACCAAAATGAAGGTCAAAACCGATAACGACAATTAATTTTTATATTTTTAAAAGAATACGAACCCGGAACATACGTTTCGGGTTTTTTATGTGAAAAAATCTAGTCAATTATTTCCAATAAAGTTACCGATTAGTTCAAAACGGAATGCCAAAAGCATTCTGTAAATTAAATCTCAAATTTGGTTATTTTTCATCTTTAGAATTCGTTTAGAATCCAATTCTAATTTTACTTTATTAAATTAGTATCATGAAATACCTAATTGCTGAAGACGAATTGGAGTTACAACAATCCATCGCGAAGTATTTAAGCCGTGATGGCAATGTATGTGAAACCGCATCAGATTACGATGAGGCACTTTATAAGACGGATCTCTACGATTATGATGTCATCATTCTTGACATCAACCTAATAACAGGTAGCGGTCTCGATTTACTCAAAAAGCTTAAAAAACAACATAAAAAAGTAGGTGTCATTATTATTTCAGCAAACAGCTCTTTAGAAGATAAGCTGGAGGGACTTGATTTGGGCGCAGACGATTATATTACAAAACCGTTTCACCTTGCTGAACTCAACTCTCGTATCAAGGCTGTGTTGCGGCGTGGTCAATTTGGCGGTGACGATACCATAACATTTCACGAAATACGCTTAGACACACTTGCGCGAAGTGCTTATGTGGATGATAAACCCATTACACTTACTAGAAAAGAATACGATTTGCTTTTATTCTTTATCACCAATCAAGGCCGTGTACTCTCCAAAGCCATCATTGCAGAACACTTGTGGGGCGATGATAGCGATTTGCTCGATAATTTTGACTTTATTTACGTTCACATCAACAACCTTCGGAAAAAACTCACTTCTGAAGGGGCAAAATATATACAGACTGCTTACGGTAGTGGTTATAAATTTATAGCAGATTAAAACAAGCCAAAAACATAAAACGAAACTCTTAAGAAAGGCTTCTAAATCCTTTTTATTGATCAGTATTATATTACTGTTGGTTTCTGCCGTTGCCCTGTACCTTTATACTGGGTCCTTGTTGGAGAATGAAATAGAAGAGGAACTTTATTCAAATAAAGACCGCGTAGAACAACTTCTTATTAAGGATAACAATTTAAAAGGTATCCCGCCAATTATGATGGTCGAAAAAGTGGGACGATCTGAAAAAGAAATTATTAAAGACACCTTACTGTACGATCCCCTACAAGATGAAATAGAGCTTTTTAGGCAACTCTCAGGAACCAAAACCATAGCGGGTGAAAATTATCGGATTACCGTACGTGCAATGGTAATCGAATCTGAAGATATTCTATTTGCCATTGTCTTCACTTTTGTAACAATTATTTTCCTTGCTTTTATTTTTCTTTTTTACATCAATAAGTCCCGTAACGAAAAATTATGGAAACCATTTTTTGTAAACCTTGATAAGCTCAAAGATTTTTCTTTAAAGTCGGGCAAACCGCTTCAACTCAATGAAAGTGACATCGTAGAATTTGACGACCTCAACCGGGAGATGCTTAGCCTCACCACAAAAGTGCAGGCAGACTACCGCAACCTAAAACAGTTTACCGAGGATGTTTCACATGAGATGCAAACACCATTGGCAATTATGCAGGCCAAAATTGAAACTATTATCAACGATCAACATATCAATGATAATCAATTTGAACAACTATCCTCTTTACAGAGCGATATTCAACGATTAAAGCAACTTAATAAACGATTGATTCTGCTTGCAAAAATTAACAACAACCAGTTTACCGCCAATGAAATTGTTTCCATAAATGAAGTGTTTGATCTAGCAATTTCAAACTTTCATGAATTAACTTCAGTTCAGATTGAAAGTAAAGGAGCTTCGACAATTAATATAACTATGGATAGGTCGCTGGCTTCTGTATTATGCAATAATTTATTGTCAAATGCTGTAAAACACAATCTTGAAAATCATTCAATTATCGTTTATTTTGAAGAAAATAGGGTTCAGGTTATTAACTCCGGAACCAAAGCTTTAAATAATCCCAATCACATTTTTGACCGCTTTTATAAAGAAAGTAAAAAGTCAGATTCTACCGGTTTAGGACTTTCCATTCTAAAGAAAATATGTGATTATTATGGATTTACACCGTCGTATCGATTTGAAAAAAACAAGCATATTTTTCAGATAGTTTTTGTTTCATAAAACTGCTGTGAATAATCTTTTTAGACTACTCCCTTAAATAAAAATCCTAAAGTAGCATATCCTTATCTAAGCTTTAGATTTCGCAAAGAATCACATGCTACTTTAGTTCCCTAATTAAAACAAAAATATATGCAGCACATTACTTTAAGATTAAGAATTTTAGATCTATTTCATGGTTTATTTGAATTAGCCTTTAAATGTGCTGCGATATCGTCTAAATATAAGTCCTGAATGGGAAGGATGATTATCATTCTTCCCGTATCAGGCACAAGCCAATAGTTGTTTTGAATTTTCACGAACCTTTTAAGGTTTATCACTACCTTTAAATAAACATATTCAATAAAATGTTGAAGAATTGTACGTTTTTAGTTATTTTTTCTTGTTTTTGCCAACTTTTATATTCCCAAAACAATCCAAGTCTGGACTCCTTTCTTGAAAATGCAAGACAACATGCACCAGCACTACGGGAAAATAATAACCTGCAAAAAATTGGTAATATTCAAAATGATATTATACGTGCACAGAACAATGCCTTTCAAGTCAATGCTACTTCCGAAGTACTTTTTGCACCTTATTTTAACAACAACGGTCGCGTTATAGACATAACCACAACTCCATCTCCTACTGCCTATGGGTATGATGTAGGGATTACCAATGGTGGGTTATATTCTGCACAGGTTAATGTTACCAAAAACCTGTTTAACCAAGCTACAACCGACAACCTTTTATTTCAGAATAAAATAAAAAATGACGCCATCACATTGTCTTCGGAAGAGATTGCGCACAACCTTATTAAGAATATTACAGATGCCTACGTCATGGCCTATCAACTTCAATTACAAGAAAACTTTACCACAGAAATACTGAAAGATCTAAAAAAACGGCTTCAAGTACTGGAACTTTTGGTAAAACGGGGAATCCTTCAGGAAAGTGATTACTTGTTATTACAACTCGATATAGAAAGTAAAAATTTAGAGTTCAAGCAAATTCAAAATAACTTGGAAATCGCCATCAACCAACTCTATACCCTCAGTGGGATGAAGGCTCAAAAAACCGATAGTTTACCAAAACCGGTTCTATTTAAAAATACGGAGTTGAATTCTGTAACACATTTTTATCAAAAAAAGTTTACAAATGATAGTCTCCAGATAGTCGCAAACAAGCGCGTATTTGAAAACGCATATAAACCACAATTAACTGCTTATGGGAACACGGGACTCAATGCTGTTGAGATCGCAAACATAGAACACAAAATAGGAGTAAGTGCTGGACTTCGGCTCACGATTCCCATTTACGATGGTAGGCAACGAAAATATAACACGCAACAAAGTAAACTAAAAGAAGATAATCTGGAATTCTATAAAAACAATGCAAAAATACAGTTGGACAACAAGCTAAGTAGCATAAAAAGACAAATTACAGCATTACAGGAAAACAAAACCTTACTTGATAATCAGATTAAGAAACAAAAGAACATTTTGGAGATTTATAAGGGCAAACTCGTGCAAGGACAGGTATCAATCGTAGATTATCTAAACGTGGTCCAAAATTATAAACAGAATGTCTATACCCAATTACAAATGCAGACCAATATGTGGCTTTTACAGAGCCAGTATAACTTTATAAACTGGTAACCTATGAACCTAAAAGCTACCTATTATATACTTGTATTAATTGCCTTACTAAGTGTATCTAGTTGCAAAAAGAAAGCGAATACGGCACCTACAAAAAAGGCGGCAATAGAAGTTTCAGCCGTTCAAGTCATGCAAAACGATATCAAGGAATACCTTACTTTTAATGGCGTTACAGCTTATCAAAACAAGGAAAATATACGAGCTAACGTGACGGGTTATATTTCAGGAATGCGACACAAAATTGGTGGTAAAATACGTGCTGGACAGGTATTTGCCTATGTACGTACTAAGGAACAGGATGCCTTGCGCGATGCGGTGAAGATTGATAGTTCGCTGGCGAAATTTATAAGTCCTATAACCATAAAAAGCAACGCCACGGGTGTCATTAGCATTCTAAACGTAAACAGAAACGACTACGTTGCAGAAGGTGACGTCATTGCCGTTGTAGTGCAACCCAAATCACTCGTCGTTCAGGTAAATGTTCCATTTGAGTATAAAGAAAGCGTACAAATAGGGGCCAATTGTGAATTGCTACTGCCCGATGGTAAGACGATGACTGCCACCATTACCGAAGTGCTACCTACGATAGATATCCAATCGCAAGCCCAAACGTTCCTTGTTGATTTGCCAGAAGCAGACCTTCCTGAAAACCTAAACATACAGGTTAAACTGTTACAAAAGGAAAGTATCAATGCGATGAGCTTACCGAAAACCGCTTTACAAACCAATGAACTCTTGACGAAATATTGGGTTATGAAAGTAGTCGATGATTCGCTTGCCATAAAAACAATGGTACAACCCTTGCTTAAAAACGACTCTCTGGTACAAATTCAATCAGACCGAATACAACTGAATGATTGGGTAATAACCAAAGGAGCTTACCAAATGCAGGATTCTACGGTAGTAAAAATTCAAAAGCGATGAAAAACCTGCATTCCAGATATAAATACCCCATTTTGGCCATTGCCGTTTTATTGTTGGCAGGTGGTGTTTTCTCGTATCAAAATTTAAAAACTGGGTTGTTTCCAGATATTACCTTTCCTAAAATTAAAGTGATTGCAGATGCGGGACAACAACCCGTAGATAAGATGATGACCACCGTTACCATTCCGTTGGAAAACATCATCCGCCGCACCGAAGGACTGCAATACATACGCAGTACCACCTCGCGTGGTAGTTGCGAAATTTCGGTGTTTTTAGACTGGAATATGGACATCAATACCGCAAAGGCGCAGATAGAATCTTTTATCAACCAATCAAAAAGTAGCATTCTTCCCAACACGGTATTTTCGGTAGAGAAAATGAATCCGTCTATTCTTCCGGTGATGGGATATTCGGTAGAAGGTGATGGGTTGTCGCAAGTAGAATTAAAAAAAATCGCCAAATATACCATTAAACCCTATCTGGCAGCCACCAAAGGAGTTTCAGATATTGTGGTGATAGGCGGAAAAGACAAGGAATACCGAATAGAACTCAATCCAGCATCCATAAAATCGTTGGGGATTTCCATCTCAAGCATTCAAAATGCGGTAAGTAATGCTAATTTATTGCAATCTAATGGCTACATCACAGATTATGATCGAATGTACCTGACCCTTACCGATAATGCGGTGGATGATATTTCAGATTTGCAGAACCTAGTCATTATAAACAGTCCCACCCGTTTAATTCGGTTACGGGATGTGGCAACCATCAAAGTTTCCGAAGTCAAGGAATATGTGAAAATACTGGCCAATGGCAAAAATGTACCCACTATTGCGGTAATTAAACAACCCAATGCCAATCTTGTGGATATTAATACAAACATTGAGCAAAAAGTAAAGGAACTCGCAGATATTTTGCCCAAAGGTGTCGTTTTAAAACCTTATTATAAACAAGCTAACTTTGTAAACACCAGTATTTCCAGTATAAAAGATGTGCTATGGATAGGATTGGCCTTGGCTTTGTTTGTGGTTATCATCTTTTTGAGGTCCTTTTCGGCAAGTTTGGTTGTATTATTTACCATTCCGGTGTCGCTTTCACTTACCCTCATTATCTTAGAGGCCTTTAACTACACTTTCAATATTATGACGCTTGGCGCAGTTGCTGCCGCAATTGGCCTTATGATAGATGATGTGGTTATTATCATTGAGCAAATCCATAAAATAAAGGAAGAACATCCCGAAAAATCAATTAGTTGGGTTGCTCATGAGGCGATTCAGCATTTATTGCCAGCAATGGTAGGATCTTCCCTGAGCACGCTCGTTATATTTATTCCTTTTGTGTTGATGACCGGTGTTGCAGGTGCCTACTTTCAAGTAATGGCTTTTACCATGATTATTGCATTGGCGGCATCTTTTGTTGTTACCTGGCTTGTTGTGCCTGTCCTCTCCATTGTATTTACGCGGAAAAATTCCACCTCAAAACACAATAAAAAAGAGCCTAAGACCAAATGGATTCACACTATTCTCTCAAGACCCATTATCGGCATTTTATTTTTAACCGTTTGTGTTGTGATTATGGTTTTTATCCCTTCAAAATTACCATCGGGGTTTTTACCCGAAATGGACGAAGGTAGTATTATTCTAGATTACAACAGCCCTGCAGGTACAACCTTGGAAGAAACCGATAGGATGTTGCAAATTGTCAACAAGGTACTGGACAATCAACCTGAAGTTGAAGCCTACTCTGCACGTTTGGGCACCCAATTGGGTTTTTTTATCACGGAACCTAACCGTGGGGATTACTTGATAAAACTAAAAAATAAACGCAACAAGACAACGACCGAGGTTTCTGATGAAATAAGAAGTAAAATCGAAGAAAAACTACCGCAATTAACTATAGACTTTGGGCAAGTAATAGGCGATATGTTAGGTGATTTAATGAGTTCGGTACAGCCTATTGAAGTGAAAGTTTTTGGCGATGATGTGAACAAGCTGGAAACGCTTTCAAAAGAAATAGCTTCACAAATTGAAAATGTAAAAGGAACAGCAGATGTAAATGACGGGATTATCGTAGCGGGACCTGTTTTGAATATTCAGCCCAATGCAGCGAAATTGGCTCAACTAGGATTGACTGTAGCCGATTTCCAACTACAACTGCAAACACAAATTGAAGGAACAGTTTTAAGCACCGTAATTGATAAAGAACAGATTATAGATATTAGACTTATTTATTCCGAAGCGTATCAAACCTCGATTGAAAACATTAAAAATGCAGCTATTCTGCTACCTAATAATAATTCGGTTCCTATAAATACGGTAGCAACCATTTCTACAGAAAAAGGCGTGGCTGAAATCAACCGAGAAAATCAAAAATCCATGGGCGTTATCACAGCCCGATTAGACAACCGGGATTTAGGGTCCACCCTTAATGAAATACAGCAGACATTGAAGAAAAACCTAAGCCTTCCTACAGGCTACACCATCGAATATGGTGGCGCTTATCAAGAACAACAACAAGCTTTTAAAGAACTGATGATGATTTTGATATCGGCAATTTTATTGGTTTTTATCGTAATACTTTTTCTATTTAGAAAGATCAAAATTGCCCTTGCTATTATTGTCATTGCTGTTTTAGGTGTTGCAGGAAGCCTATTGAGCCTTTTTATTACAGGAACACCCCTCAATGTGGGTAGTTATACCGGTATTATAATGATTGTGGGAATTATAGGTGAAAATTCAATTTTTACCTATCGTCAGTATCAAGAAGTTGAAAATTCATTAAGCCATGAAGAAAAACTGGAATATGCTATCGCTGCTAGATTACGTCCCAAATTAATGACAGCATTTGCTGCGATCATGGCACTTACACCACTCGCATTGGGAATTGGCGCAGGCGCACAGCTGCACCAACCGCTTGCCATTGCCGTTATTGGTGGATTGGTGTTTGCACTGCCATTGTTACTCGTGGTACTTCCTACTATTCTTAAAATAATTAAGGAATAGCATACAACTAATACGCTCTTTAGATTCCCTTAAAACTGTCTTTAGAATCTGTTGCTACGTTTACATTATTAATTAAAACATAACAGGATGAAAAAAATAATTTTAGGATTGGGATTGGTATTTATGGCAACAACTGCATTTGCTTGCTCAGATATGGGAAAAGACAAAGTGCCAAAAGTAGTTAAGGATGCATTTTCAAAAAAATTCCCAACGGCAAAAAAAGTGCATTGGGACAAAGAATCGGATAAAGAGTGGGAAGCTGAGTTCAAGATGAACAAGATGGAATATTCTGCTAATTTTTTGGCAGATGGTACTTGGAAAGAAACCGAACATGAAATTGATAAAAACGACATTCCACAAACCGTGATGAATACATTAAGCAATTCTTTTTTAGGGTATGACATTGAAGAATCTGAAATTTCTGAAACTAAAGATGGAACTGTTTATGAATTTGAAATTGAAAAAGGGGAGCGTGAAATGGAAGTGGCTATAGATTCCAATGGAAAAATAGTCAAAAAAGAATCCTCGGATGAAGAAGGTCAAGAGGATGATAATGATTAAATAAATATTTTTTATATTCAAATTGGTTAGTTAAGTTGAAAAACGCCCAGTTCATCATTAGGACTGGACGTTTTTT
>Ga0209309_10001515_pt1 | contig 23049 bp, 36 predicted proteins | sample COGITO_mtgs_1204_2_FD_184807 | JGI IMG/M metagenome (GOLD analysis project Ga0209309, IMG submission 184807) | Pelagic marine microbial communities from North Sea - COGITO_mtgs_120412 (SPAdes) (version 2) | ecosystem: Environmental > Aquatic > Marine > Epipelagic ... | reverse complement strand
CCTCGTGGGATTCATTACGAGTTTCTTGTGGCTCCGTTGATTGCGATTGTTAAAGATTTGAAAACCCGATTGGCTGCGGTAGAGGCGGCATTATGACATCTCTGATCCGATTCCTAATCGAGCCGAAGTTGATACGCTAGAGTAATCAGGAAACTAACTTTTAAGGATTTGTCATGATTGAAGTAACCGCAGACGAAGTAGTCCAAGCATTCAAGGAACGTTACCCAACAGAGTTTGAGTTGTGTGTGCTGCTCGTACAGAACATCAAGATGCAGCAACAGTTGGCTGTTGATCCCGACACCGAGGATGTAGAAGCCGAAGATACCGCTATTTAGGCGGTAGAACGCCGTCCACCTCCATATAGGAGGCTAGTTATGTCTGTGTCTGATTTCTTTGCTGCCGAGAAGCCTGCGTTTGATCGCCAGCGCGACATCGCCGATTACGGCTATCAGAATGCTTTGGTCCGTAACTCTGCTCAACGGCAGTCGTTGAACGTCGAGCGCCTCGATGCGACTCGACGTTTGGGTAAGCAGTTGACTGCGCGTCGGCAGCAGATCCCTGGGCAGTTCACGGGTCGTGGGTTGCTGAAGAGCGGCATTTATGGCAAGGCGTTGGGCGATTTTGAGACTGCTCGTTTGCAGGCTGAGTCTGGTTTGGCTCGCGGGTTTCAGAAGCGGGGCATGGATTTGTCTCAGCAGCTTTCTTCGGCTGAGATGAATCGTTTGATTCAGTTGGCTGATGTTGATTTGAATGAGGCTCAGCGTCGTACTGCGATTGCGGGCATGTTGCAGGGGGCTACGAGCTGATGGCGCTTGGACCATATGAGTGGGACAAAGAAAACGAAACACTTGCTGAATGGCAGGAGCGAATCGCAGATGCGTCTGCGCCAACGTCGAAGAACGGCGTGCCGATACCAACCATTGAAGAATATAACCAGATGGGGCCAGATGATCTAGCGGGACTTCGGGCCGCTGGGATCACGTTGACGGATATTACGGTCGGGCCTGGTTCTCCAGAGCAAAACGGTCAGACTTTGATCAACTATGCAATGACTGGCGAAACTCCTGTTTCGTCTTACGGATCTCCAGAGGCGGGTGTAATCGCAGCCAGAGCTAAGGCCGCTTTTGCCGCTGCAGATCCATCCTCGGCGCACCCTTATGCATCGCAACGCGTACCAGGCGGACTCGGCGCCGATATTAGGGCGGCAGAAGCCGAGTACGAGCGTGCAGCGAACATGGCGCACTTCGACCAGTATTACAAGCAGGGCACCAAGGGTGGCACGGGTGTAGACACAGCTAAATTGGCGATGCAGCAGGCCGCTATCGAGGACACTCTTGCTCGGTCGATGGAACACATCGCTTCACAGTTCAAGTTGATGACTGAGGAGATGGAAAGGCAGAAGGAACAGGGCAAGCAGGAGATGGATTCTGCCCGTCTGGATGCTCTTGATTCGTTGACGAAGATGTCTGCCGATTTGGAGTCGACTTCAAATCGCACTAATGCGATGATGGCTAGTGCTGCTATGCGTACTGGCGGCGATATTGGTGCTGCTACGGAGGGTGCGTTGCGTCGTTTGGGTTCGACTTCTGATGTGATTTCTGATGGGGCGCGTCGTGCCATTGAGGAGGAGGGCCAGTCTGAGGTTGGTTTGGCTGCGTCTGAGGCTCAGATTCAGTCTGATTTGTCTGCCCGTTTGGCGCAGATCACTGAGGGCCAGTTGGGTCGTTCTAGGGGGTCTGCTGAGCAGATCGCTCAGGGCGGCAAGACGGCTATGTCGGCGAGTATGGCTGCGCTGTTGGCGCAGCGGCAGGCTGATCGTTCTGGCACGGAGTTTGAGGTGAGCGAGAATGCCCGTCAGGCTGCTTTGGAGTTGGCGTTGAATCCGCCGACTCGTTCTTGGGGTGGTACTGCTGGTGGTCGGTTTGCTGGGATGGATTTGGAAAGGTCCATGTTGCAGGAGTTGGGTTACGGCGAGGCTGAGATTGCTGCGTTGTTGTCGAGCGGCCAGTATGCCGCTGTGATGGAGGATTACTTCAACGTTGGCGGCGGGTCAGACTTGTCGCCTACTAGTCAACTGTTGTTCGACACACAGACGCCTGAGGAGCTTGCTGCGATCGGAACGGACCCTGAGCATAAGTTCCAAGAAGATGCCGCTGCAGCGCTGATCCGATGAGTGAAGCTTTTGATCAGGCCATTGCTGATATAGCGGCAAAGCACAACATGTCGGCGACTGCTGTTACGCGCATTGCCAGCCGTAATCCAGCGTTTGCGAGCTTTGATCCTGATAATCCTGCGGCGTGGAAGCCTACGGACACCATTACTGACAATGTTGGTATGGGTGGCGGTTCTTTGCCGTCGACGGGCCTGCGCCCTTCGTTGTCTGGGCGGGAGCCTGGGGTCAGTGTTCTTTCTGATGAGTTGTTGGCGACGTTGCGTGAAGGGTTCTTGAAGGCGGGCGAGTCGAAAGATTTCTCGCTTGGTGGCAGCCTGTTAGACGTTGGCACAAGGATGTTAGATATCGCGTCGATGGGGATGCGGAGCAACATTTCGCTCCTCAAAGAGGTCGGCGACTTGTTTGACGATGAAGAATCGTTTTCGCTGGGCGATTGGAAACGTCAAGCCTTCGATGAGAAAATCACGTTTGGTGACGTTCTCGACGAGTGGGCACCTGGCTTGGGTGAGATCGAAATGTTCGGCTACAAGCCGCTGGACAATATCGCTGGGTTTGTTGGCGATGTCGTGTTGGATCCGTTTACTTGGTTGACGTTGGGCACTTTGCCGTTAGCTCGCCAGGGCACTATGGGTGTCGTCAGGTTGGGTTTGAAGACAGGCGGCGGAGCGACTGACGACATTGCTCGGCAGATCTTTGGCCACGGGATCCGTGCAGCTAAAGCCGATGATCTTGCCCGTTTGACTAAAGCAGGCCAGAGTGCTGGTTTGTTGGGTGCTGACGACATCATCAAGGGCGGACTTCAGTTCAGGATCCCTTTCGGGAAGACTTTGAGTCGGCTCAGTAGCAGCCCGACCAAAGCCAAATATGTGCAGGTCTTGGGGCAGGACAACCCGCTGCTCAAGGTGCTTCCTCGTACGTGGGCGAACGCGGGGTTCCAGAAGATTCGTCGTTCGAAGTTTGGTGGCCTGTTCGGCGGCGACATGCAAACTTGGAAGAAGATCGTTCGGGATCCGACTTCGTCGATCACCGATTGGAAAGCTGCGTTCCTAAGCATCGATGCGAACAACTTGGGCAAGGGCATCGGGAAGCAGCTCAACAACCAGTTAGAGAATGTTGCACAGTCGATTGCTCGGCGTCTTGTAGACGCAAACATCAACGGCAAGGACGCTTATAACGCTATGGGTTCTGACGTTCTCCCTGCAGGGATGGACGCTGGCTTGTGGCGAGAGTTGAAAGACTTTGGTGACATGGTTCGCGATGAGGCGAACAATGCTGTCACTGTCAACAAGATGCCTGACGCTAATGGCAATGTTGTTGTTGAGGATTGGATTAAGTACCGCGAGAATTGGCAGCCTGCAGTGCCATCCAAGGAGGTTGCTGAGGGAATTAGTGAATGGGCGCGGCAGGCTCGTCGCGGTTTGGCTGCGGACAACACGAAGCTACAAAGCTTCGAAATGAAAGCCAAAATTGTTGCTGGCAATGACTTTATGGGCGTCCCTTTGGTCGATGCTTCTGCACACCCGTTCAAGAAAACTCCTCGTGAGCAGGCTCTTGAAATTATGGAGTCTGCGGAACAGGAGTGGGGCGGCGACATCGTTAAGTGGTTCTCGGACGACTGGTTTGAGGCTATGCCTCAACACATTTCGATGCTTTCTCGACGGGTTCAGGGCAAGTTTGCTGAGAACTATCTGATCGCTAATGGTATAGCGATCACTCGGGAGGTTGCTGATGACAAAGCCCATTTGGCGTTGGCGACGTTCCGAAAGAAGCAGGTTCAGGTTTATAAGTGGGAACGGCATGTAGCTGATGCTGAGGCGACGCACAATCATGCTGTCGCTCAAGCTGCTGATTCCACTGCTGAACAGGTGCAGGCGGCGTTGGATGTGGCGCAGGCTAGGCGTGCCCGTTCGCAGCGTTGGGGTGTCGATCTGGATCCTCCTACTAATGGCCAGGTGTGGCGGGATGCTGGTGACGATCTGAACGCTGTTGCTGATGATTCTCGTGCAGCGTTGGACAGGTTGAATGCGGGGCATGCTGGCGCTGTTGAAGAGCTTGAGGGTGCTGCTACGGCTAGTTTGAAGGCAGCGAATGACGCTGACATGTCGTATCACCGCATTCAGCAGGGGCTGAATGATTTAGCTGAGACTCGTCGGGCGTTGTGGGCTGAGGGCACGGATCTCGCTAGGGCTTATGACGACAACTTTGAGGGTGCGGCTCAGGTTCTTGAACGTCTTAGCGAGTTGGATACGGAGATCCGTCAGATAGACGATGTGATATCACAGGCTCGCGCTGATTACATTTTGTCGTTGGGTGACCCTGAGGCTCCGATGGAGCTGATTAAGAAAGCTAATGCTGTTGTCGAGGGCGGCACGGCGATGTCGGCTGTCGCTAAACGGGCGATGCAGTTGACAGAGGCCATTTATCGTTCCGATAGCTCATTTGATCGGGAAGTAGTTGCAGCGTTGAATGCTGAGCTGTCTCCTTTGCTGAAGCAGTTGGGTATGCCTAGCGGGAACGTGTCATCGTTTGGTTCGCCTGCGTTGGATCTCCACAACAAGATCAAGGGTTTGAAGACGAATATCGATGCGACTGTAGTCGCACATAGCCGAATATCTGGCACCGTTAGGGACACGTTGGAGTGGACCCCTGAGCGGGTGCATTTCCGTGAGGCTGAAAAGCTCCGTAACGAGCTGACGGATGAACTTAACGAACTTGTCGAGTTGTTGGATGACGAACTTGCGCCTGAGTTGTTGGCTGAGATCGAGTTGGGGATCAGGCAGCTTGGTGTTTCGGCCAAGGGCTATTTGACGTATGGCGGCGATCAGGTCGTCTGGTATCACGGGGTGAATTCGAAGTTTGATTCGATGGATTTGGGTACTCAGGTTGCTGCGGGTGACCGTGTTACTCTTGAGCTGGATTCGTTCTTGGGTGTTCATTCGGCTCAGAACGTCGAGTATGCGTCTTTGTATGCAGGCGAGTTTGGTGAGGCCGCTCAGGGATCCGACAGTTTGTTGGGGTTCCTAGTTCGGGCTGATAACCCTGCCGTTTATGGCGGCACCATTGCCGACATAAGTACGGCGAACAAGCTGCCTGATCCAGCAGATTGGTCGCATCGAACACGCGGTGCTGGTTTGGCTTTGATTCATTCCGACATGTTGGATTCGGGGTTTAAGAACGGCCATTACGGTTTGGAAGATTTGGAAGCCGCTGGGATCCCGCACGCTAAAGAGATCTGGCTTTTGATGCAGGGCCGCGACGTTAACCGCAAGGTGATTTCTCGGCCTTTGTCGTATACGGAAGCTGCGATCAAGTTCGCTGATCAGAGTTCGTTGGATTCGACGACGAGAATCGTTGATGAATTGATGGATTCCCAGTTTACGAACAACTTCATGCGGACGGCGTTGAGTAACTCTGTCGATGGCGAACCCTGGGATTCTCCTGCTCTTCGGCGTCGCTTTGTTGACACGTTGCGTGGCATGGAGCAGCAGGGCGATCAGGCTATTTCCAAGTTCAAAGCCGCTCAGGCAGGTGGTCAACACTCGGGCAAACATGAGGATGAGTACATCGAGTTAATTGCGGCTTTGGAGGGTGGGTTGTCTAATCGGGTCAAGTTTGATCCAACGAAGCAGATCGTTCCTCCTGTTGATGCGAAGCTCGGCACCTATCAGGGGATCCCGAAGGCTGATGATGCCCGTGAGTGGCCTCCTCCGAACATGTCGGTGTCGGATGCCGTCTTGGCGAATGCTGGCGGTTTCTTTGATGACTTCATTTATCCGCTGACAAATAACTCTCACTGGGCTGCGAGCGGGAGATCCATAAGTGATGTTGATGAGATCTTGCAGTCGGTTGCCCGCGACTTTAAGCAGGAGTTGAAGGGCCGCGGTCACGATTCGATCCTGTACCCGATCCGTCAGGATAAGGGTTCGTGGGGAGTTATCACTTTCGATCATGCCCAGTTGGAGATTCCGCCGCGGCTGCCTGGGACCAGCGAGTCGGGGTTCAACCGTGCGAAGCTTGGGGGTGATTTCACCGACGGGATGCAGGAAGGTGTCGCTCTCAGACAGGCGATTGAGCAGCCGCAACCCAGGGTCGTGTTGGAAGACCTTGAAGATGCTTCTGAATCATTCACGGCACCCACAAAGACAACGTCGGGGGCGGGAGATCCTGAACTCCATAGAGCTGTCGACAAGCTCGATCAAGATCTCCAAGATCTGGCCCCTTATGCCGAGATGTCGTCGTTGAATACAGATGGCTGGGGTCGGACCGTAAGCCGTTATAGGCATTTGTTGACTGAGCAATCTGACTTGTGGGGCGAGTTGGCAAACCCTGTGGGGCGAAGGACTAAGGTCACTGGTGGCCTACGGGGCGGAGAAGTCACGTCCATATTGCCGAGGATGAACGCTATGCGTGGGCGTGCTGGTCAGCTACTCGGCCAGATGCGTAAGCAGTACAGGCGGTCTTTGAACGACCTTGGTGTCAACGACATCGATGATTTGATCGATCTGCAAGAAGTGGTCGAAGAGATCGACCTCGATCTGGTTTCGTCTTTGAAGAGCATGATCGATGGTCAGGAGAAGTTCCTTTCAGAAACGATGGAGGCTACTCAGAAGCTGCGGCGTGCTGTAGACGCCGCTAACGAGTTGGGCGCTGGGAAGGTTTATGCAACGACTTCGTCGGGGTTTGTGAAGACCGTTGATGATGCTCGTGCGTTGATGCGTACGAAGCGTATGGAGTTGATGCAGGAAAAGTTTGATGAGGCTGAGGCTTTGGGCGATGTTGGTCGCGACATGCATGGCGCTGCTGATCAGGCGAAGCGGCAGGCTGACAAGAACCGCAAGATTGTTCGTGATCGTCGACGCAAGATTCGAAATTTGGAAGATGCCCACGATGAGGCTTCTATCAAGTTGGAGCAGGAAGAGCTTCGGCTTCGGGGCGAAGCCGATGACGCTTACAGGACTGCTGACAGGCTGGAACGTGAGCACTACGACAACGTGCAGAAGCAGTTTGGTGTCTTGCATCAGGGTGTGGTGACTGCTGAGGCTAACGAGAAGCTGCTAGCTGCGGAGTCGTTGCGGCTACAGGCGCAGGCGAAGCAGGCTGAGGCGGATCTGATTTTCCGTCAGGGGTATCGGGACATTTTGGCTGACGAGTTTTCGTCGTTGTCGATGCCGACTCGGTTGACGATGTTGAGTAAGGCGATGGATGGTTGGGTGAACTTTGGTTCGACTCACCAGTTGCCTGAGGATATTGCTCGGGGGTTCTCGGAGTTGGGGCAGACGATGGGGCCACGTAACGGCCCGTCGTTCTTGTTGCGTTCTGTTGACAAAGTCAACGACTTGTTTAAGGCGTGGGCTATTGCGTCGCCTGGTTTCCATTCTCGGAACTTCATGGGTGGCACGTTCAACAATGCGTTGGCTGGCGTGTCTGTTTCCTCATATAAGCGGTTCCATAGCATGTACACGCCTGTTCGTCGGGTGATGGATGCGGGCGGCACGGTCGATGAGCAGGTCATGGCGTTGCGTAGTAGTAAACGTGGTTTGAAACTGAAGGAGACTCCTAAGGGCACGAAGCTGCTTAATGACATGGAGTTGATGGTTCGGATGGGTGTCTTGACTGGCGGTCAGACAACGGAGCTGGGTCGAATTGTGAAGGGTGCCCGTCAGGGTGGCGCTTTGAATCCGTTCAACCCGAACAACCTTGTGGCTGGTGGGTTGCGGAAGCCGACGATGCACGTTGAGAACTATTTGCGTGGGGCGTTGGCGTTGGACAGGTTGACCACTGGGGCGACGATTGAGCAAGCCGTGGCTGACGTGTTCAAATATCATTTCGATTACGACAATTTGTCTGCGTTTGAGCGTGGTGTGATGCGTCGGGTGTTCCCGTTCTATACGTGGACGCGCAACAATCTGCCGTTGCAGTTGGAGATGATGGCTACGAACCCGAAGATCTACAATCGTGCTGGGTCTTTGAAAGCTGAGATTGAGCAAGACACGGAGGGTGAGGCGAACACGCCGAAGTGGATTGCGGAGCGGTTCAATATCCAGTTGCCGTGGACACGCAACGGGAACTCGATATTCCTCGTTCCCGATCTGCCGTTCACCGATGTCGACGAGTCGTTTAACTTGCGGCGGGTTGCTGCTCAGACTTCGCCGTTGATCAAGGTGCCTTTGGAGATGTTGGGCAAACGTGACTTGTTCTTCGATGCCGAGTATCGGGGCCGTCAGGAGCCGTTGCCTAGTGCTTGGAAGGTCATTTTGGCTCCTGCTATTCCTGCGTTGTATGCGGCGGGGATGATCGAGCATGACGAGGACGGGGTGATGACTGCCACGAAGGAACACATGCGGTGGTTTGAATCGTTTATGCCTGTGATGGCTACCACTAGGCGTTTGTTCCGCACGGAGGGCGACCCGAAGTCGGGGGAGCGTTGGCTTCAGAACATTGTGAACTGGACTTCTGGTGCGGGTATTCGGGAGACTCTCCCGAGGGATGTCGAGTTTGAGAAGTTCCGTCGCAACAACCCGTCGTTCTTCGAAAACTAGATGCCGTCCACTATGGGGCATGATGTTTCATGTTCGTAACCTGTTGGCGGCTGAGCCTGTTGCGGTTGTAGCAGCCCTACAGGCGTCGTTGGCGTTGGCTGTGCTGTTCGGTGTCGAGTTGTCGGCCGATCAGCTTGCTGGTGTGGGCGCGTGTGCTGCTGCTTGGCTAGGGCTTGTGACTCGTCGACGTGTCAGTCCCGTCTAGGCAGTAGTTGAGGGTGACTAGCGCACCCATGTTCCACTGGACGGCGGCAGCGTGCAGCGTGCCTGTCTCTGAGTCTCGGGTTTCGCCTTGAGCCATCTTCATTAGGTGCCGTAGGGCGGCGTCTATGTACTCGGAGTCTGGTTTGCCTCCGAGTATCCAGTTTGGTTTGCCGTCTACGTCGGGGTATTTCTTGCGTCCGATATGGCAGTGCCATGCGAGCGGTGACCAGTCGAACCAGCCTAGTTCTCCCAGTGGGGCTTTGTGGGCGTTGTCGCGTGCAGCGTTACGCTGCTTCATCTTCACCGACCCATTCTTGCATTTCTGCCCAGGATTCATCTCCGAAGACGTACCAGTCGCCTTCGATGGTGTTGACTAGCCAGTCTGTGGGGCTAATTTCGATGATCGTTCCGTAGATGCATAGCTGTGTGGTGTTGTCTTGTAGCTGTTCTTCTGGTTCGGGGGCGATGTCGCCTTCGATCCAGGCTTGCATCAGGTAGGCCGTGTAAACGGACCCGTCGTATTGCACCGCTATTGCGGTGGTTTCTAACCCTTCGAAGTATCCCATGGCTGCAGTCATTACTCTGTTTCCTCTCGGCTGTGTCGCTGTAGGTATCTGATTACTTGTGGACGGTTTTCAAGAGCGGCTTCCATTTTTTCGGTAGCTCTGGTTACCGTCAGGTAACATGTTGACTTGGGGAGCGCCATCCGTTGTGAGACGGATGCGTATGTTTCTCCTCCGAGAACGATGGAGATCATAGCTTCGGCTTCCCGTAGCGTCAAAGTATCCTCTATGGCGTCTAGGAGCGTCTCTCGTAGCTCCTGTAGCTCTTCGGTGGTATATCCGCCCATTGGCTTGTGCGGCTCTTGCATGAGCTTCTCAGTGGCGTCCATCAATCTTTGGTCGTAGCCGAGAACGTCGATCAGGTTCGAACTGATCTCGCGCGGCCCTCTCCACTTTCGAACCCCACCAGAATCTTTCTGCTTGTCTCTCATCAACGGACGCCTCGGTTCAACAGGCAACCCGTCACGAAGCAGTATTCGGTCCCACTTGTTAAACAGTTCTTCCCGTTCTCCATCGGACATTTCTTCCCTACGGCGACGGTTCGACATGATGGACCTCGCCGATCTCTGTTAGGAGATCGGACGGGAACGCCCAGTAGGGCTTCGGGATAGCGTCGTCAAACACGCCTTTCCCTACCCGCGGGGAGGTTTCTACAGCCCGTACGAGGGCACCTAGCTCGACAACTATTGAACGGTCTTCGTGGGAGTCGTAGAAGAACACTTCTACGGGGTGGTGTTTCTGCCATTCGATCAAAGCATCCAGATTGGCGTACTTGATTTTGGCGAGCTTGTCGCGTCCGAACCCTTTCGCTTCGACTAGAGCCTGCGATGTCAGGAAGTCGGGGGTGTGTCGGATGAACTCGGACAGCATCGATAGTTTGAGTGGGGGACGGTTCAGGCCGTACGGGATCCAGCCACGGTTCTGGCTGTCGAGCCATGCGGCGCAACGCTCTTCTGCCACGTCGCCCATCTGGGCGTAGCGTTGGCTCCACGCCATGTCTCTGAACGGCCCGCCAGCCATCGTTACACGTCTTTCTTCAAGTACACCCAGCCGCTGTCAACGGCAAACGGGACGTACCCATCTGCAGTTTTTTTACGCAACTGGATCTGCTTGTCGTACAAGACTTTGACGATGTCAATCTTGTAGTCGTTTTGCCACGGCTCTAGTTCGATCACAGGCTCTTCAACCTTGGGGATCGGCACAGCCAACTGGCGTTTCTTTGCTGCTTTCTTCGCTGGCTTTGGTCCCATGTCGCCTCCTATTGGCATGACTCGCACGACTCGGGGTTTTCCAAGTCGCAGGATTGTTCGATCAGTTCATCGGCATCTTCGCCCCAGTCGATACCGACTGTGCCGTATTCGCCCATCAGTTCGCCTTCTTCGTAAAGCTCCACCAGCGTCTTGGGATCAGTCATTTTCTTCACTCTTGCTTTCACTTATCCACAGGTGCCCTGTGGATGTGGATTCTAGTACAGATATCTGGCCATCGTCCATGTAGGCGATCCCGTTCAAAGCGTCCAACACGGCCTTCATGTAGTTGTCGATGTCGCCTCGCAGTACAGTGGGCAGCTCTGTAGGAGCAACTTCGATCCACATGCCATGCTTGTCGAAGTCGACCGTGACTTTCACTGGCCCTTCCAGAGGTTTCCGTCGACCAAACTTTGTCTTCCATGCTGCAGCTATCGCTGCTTCATGCACGAGTGTCGCTTCGGGCGTGAAGACACGCCCTCGACGACCCAGCCGTGGCCTTTGCTTAACTCTAGGCTTTATCTGTATGTAAGTCCGCATCGGTTTACGTGACATAGGTAGCCTTTCGTCTGGGTTTGCGTCTGGTGTCCTTGCCCCTGAGCCTGTGTCGTTGAGCGGGGGTAGTCCCACCGTAGATCCCGCAGTCATCTAGTGGGGTTTCTTCCATCTCTTCCATGCGGGCCTGCAGGCAGTCGGCTGCTACAGGGCAGGGGGCGCACGTCGCTAGGGCTTCTCGTTTTCTGCTTGGTTCTACGCTGAAGAAAGCGAGAGTGTCTTTGCCTTGGCAGTTCGCTGAGTTTCTCCAGTCGTCACTCATCGCTCCACCAGCGTTTCGACTTGGGCGAGTCGGCGTCGTTCAGGTCATCGTTCAGGTCTTTGCGGATCAGGTACCACATCAGGGTGAGGAACATCGATGCCCAAAGTATCCCGAAGGTGAGTATGGCTGTGTCTGTGATTTCGAATTGCATCATGTGCCTTTCGCGTAATATCTGTAGCGGCGTGGGCCGAGGATGCGTGCGACCCAGTCTTCGGGTAGCTCGTCGCCTCGTATGTCTTTGCGGTCCTTTAGCTCCAAGTTCTGTGGTCGTTCTTCTGGTGGTAGCTGGCTGATTCCCATGGTTTCCTTAGGTGGTTATGCGGCGTGGCCAGATGCTTTGGAGAGCATCCTGTCTAGCTGTGGGCGTCCCTGGTCTGCTCGGGTCACCCATTTGGGTGCGTGTTGGTCGTGGGCCTCGTACAGGAACCCTTGTGCTTCTGTGAAGCTCAAGTCGCATTTGGCTAGTTCCCGAGAGAAGCTCCACAGCCATTCGGATCGGTCGTCGTTGCGGCCTACGCCTTGCGTGTACATGTGGAACGCTAGACCCGAGAGACGGTTACGTGCAGACTTGTTGCGTGTGACGGATCCTGCGCCGAAGTTCTTGGCTGTGACCAGAGCGGGTGCTTTGTACAGGGCGGCTAGAGGCTCCAGTTGCGACCCCTTGACGGTCGAGGCGGCAGCTTGGCTAGCGAAGTCTTCCATCGTGCAGTCGACAATCATGCGTCGATGCTCTGCCTCGCCTGGGTTGTTTCCTGGGTACGGCAGCCGCACGTAGTTGCCGACGGCACCGTCGGCGAGAGATGCTTGCTTCGGGTTGATCTCGCGGGTCGGTGCCTGAGCGATCTGTGCTGCTGCCAGCAGTGCGTGGCGCATCAGTTCGGCGGGCAGCCAGCCGTCAGCGAACACCCATACGTGGTAGCCCTTTGAGCGGGATCGTTCGATCCATCCTGTGATCCCGAACTTGTCGAGAACGGTCGTGATGTTCTGGGCGTGGATCAGCGACGCTTCTTCGCCCTCGTCTACGTCGATGCAGCCCCAGCAGACAACGAACCCTGTGGGGGCTTTGACCATGGGGTAGACGCCTGCTTGTGGCCCGCCGTCTAGGTGCTGCTCTAGTTGTCCAACCCACCACCTAATTTGGGCCTCTAGCGTCTTGTGTGGGCTGCGGTCGCAGCCGCCTTTCTCGGTGCCGATCACGGCAGGGTTGCCCCCGAAGAGGGCGATAAATGCTTCTCTCATGTCTTCCCTAGAACATCGGTCGGTTGACGATGGGGTCAGCGGTTGGCTGTACCGTTTTGATCTCGTCTTTCAGAGCTGCGAGAGCGGCAGCGTTGTGCGACGCTCGGGAGGCTGTTGGGCCTGCGCCGTCGTCGGGCGGCGGGACGTACCCGTCGCCCTCCTGCAGCGGGCGGATCGCCCCTGTCTGCGACGCTATGTGCAGGTCCACGTAGCCCGTCTTCGACGGGGGACGCTTGTTCTTCACGACACCTACGGTGATCGTGTTCTTCTCCGCTTCACGTTCGTAGGCGTCTAACGACTCGTCTTGGCATTTGCGGAACACTTCGACCACGTAGGTGGCCTCGTTCTCGCCTCCGTAACGCATCGAATCCATGCCTCGTGCTGTGCCTCGGTCGGAGCGTTTGCCTTGATGCAAGCAGACGATGGGGCGTTTCGCTGACTTGGCGAAGCGCTTCAGCTCCTGCACCTTCCATGTCACTCCGTCGTGGTCGCCGTCGCCTGGGATCAGCTCCAGATAGTCGATGAAGACTCCCTGTGTAGGCGCACCCCAATACTGTTCGCATTCCATGACGGCTTTGCCCATGTCGTTGAAGTCAAGACCCTCGTCTATGACCACAAGGTTCGGGAAGTCGTCTACAGCGACTGCTCTCAGGGTGTCGATCATGTCGTTGTCGCCTGCCTTGATGGCTTGCTCTACATGTTCGGGGTTCAGTCCTCGCATGATGGCTGCAAGCTTCATCAGTACAAGCTCGGCCATCTCGTCAGGGGTGAACAGGATGAAACGGCCGTGGGCGTTGTTGCAGATGGCTTGCATGACGAGCTGCGTTTTGCCGCTGTGTGCTCGGCCTGTGACGAAGCACAGGTCGCCGTCGCCTACGCCTCGCATCATGATGTCGATGTCGCGGATGCCCCACATGAGGCGTCCGTCTATGTTCTGTAGGGCGTCAACGAGCGGGTCGACTGCGGACCCGAGGTGGCGCACGAACCTCCACTCAGGGTCGGACACGGGCGAATGAGCATCGTCTGTGTCCGACCCCGTGCCATGGGAGGTGGTCTGTTGCGCAGCTATCGCTGCTTCGATTTGGGCGTCGTCAAGGATATGCGGCATTGCCACGTTCTACCTCCCAGTAGGCGGGTGTGTTGGTTGGGTCGGGCAGGGGCGGCTGTGAAGCTGCACCCCTGCCCATTTGATGGACTTAGTCTAGCCAGAGGGCTAGGGCTGAATCCTTGTGCTTCAAGTCGGGGCTGGTGGGCTTGTACTCGCCAGCGGCCTTCTTTGGGCGGTTGTCCCAGAACTCGTCTGGGGCGATGGCGTAGCGGGCTTTGCCCCACGCCTTGTTAGCTGCCTTCTCTGCTTTGTCTCGGGAGTCTCCCGAGTGCGGCGGCATGGGTGCCACGTCGGACGTGGGCATCGAGATGACCTGCGCTCCTCCGAAGGCTTCACGGGCAGCGTCTGCGAAGGCGTCGGGTGCCATGGGGGCAGCCTGTGGGGCTGGGACAGACTGGAGCGTAGTAGTTGCTCCTCCGCTGCCTGCCAGATCCCACACAACCTTCTCGATGTACGCTGCAGCCGCAGCGAGCGGCTGGTCCGTCTTGTCGGCCACGATCATGTCGATCGCTCCCTTGACGCAGACCTGTGCGACAATCAACTGGTCTTTGGGTGTGTAGTCATTCTTACTCATGTGTGCCCTCCTATGGGCGGTACTGGCAACGAACTCTGCTTGCCGTTGCTCAGGTCTACAAGGTACAGCCACTGCTGCAGTGACGTACAATCAGTCTTGAATATGACTTTAAAGTCATGTACGGCCACTGTACGGCCATCATTGTGTGAAGTGTCTGCCTTTGCAGTCGCCCCACGCTGGACACCATTTGGCGCTGCACAGAGCGTGCTGGTCGTTCTTCGGCCATGCGTAGTCGACGCCTACGCCCTCGTACAGGGTCACGAACGAGCGTAGTTGCTCTGCGAGCCATGAGGCGTGCCCGATGTTGCGCGTCGTGTGGAACAGTTGAGCGATGGGCTGTGTGGACTTGGACACGACTGCGAATGTGAAGTCGACCTCGGCCATCGCGCTCGTAGGCGCTTCTTTCCACATCAGCTCCATGGCTGTGTCCTCGCCGTACTCGTCTACAAGGTCAACGATGGCGGCTGCGACACAGTAGAAGGTCGGCTGCACGTACCAGCGGTCGATCTCCCACCCTTGGTAACGGTCGATCTGTGCTGCGGTCTTCCAGTCCCAGATGCGGCCGTTGATGTCGCGCGCGTCCCATGCGCCCTTGAGGCGTATGGTGCCGTCGGCTGTGAGGGGAACGTTGAAGACGCGTTCGATCTCTGCAGGGTCCACTGGAGGGACCGATGGAACGACGCTGGTGTTCATGCGCGACGCCATCCCCACGAGCTTCCCTCGCAGGGTGTCGTCTCCTTTGATCTGGATCCGTTCGAAGTCTTTGGCTTCCATGCGCGCGTCGAGCCACGCCACAGCGTCCTCTTCGGCTTCGCTGTGGCTCAGCCCGTGCAGGCGCGACTCCATGTACTCGTGCAGGGCTGTGCCCAGCACTGTGGCGTCTGTGTCTGGCGAATCCCACTCGGGATCGAACGCGGAACGTCTGCTGCGCTCGGGGCACAGCAGAAAGTCTTTGGCCCACGACTGACGGAACGTGTACGTCTTCCTCATGGCCTACGGCCTTTCCCCCTAGCTAGACGGGTGCGTTCTGTGTTGGTAGCGGCATCTCCGCCGTTGCGATTCAGGAACTGGTAGAACGCCCATTGTGTGCCGTCGAAACCCATCTCGACCATGTGCCTGTACACGTCGGCCTTGGTCAGGTGAGGGTTCGCGCGCCACACAGCTTCGCCGTACTTGTTGTACATGCGTCTCACAGCCCTGACCCCGTGCGGGCCTCGGGCCTGCTCGGGTGACTCGTTGTGGACGTTGTATGCGTCCAAGATCTCCAGCCACACAGGGTAGCGATCCTCTTCGACCCAGTCGTAGAACTCGTCCATGATCTCCACGAAGTCATGGACACGAACCTGCTGCTCCAAGTAGTCGAGTAGCGGCAGCTCCTCAGGCACCCTGTAGACGCCCGTTCGCACAGGCGTAGGAGTTGTGATGATGACATCGTCCAGATCCCTGCGCGGGCCTCCTGCGAGGATGTCGGCGATCTCGACGTTGTCCATGTAGCCCATGCTACCCGTCCATCCCGAGGCGTGCTGGGCGAGTGTTGGGCCTGTGTGCTGGCCCACCGCTCACCCAGAACGACATCTTGGCGTCTACAACGACGAACATGTCGGGGCAGCCGAGCCGTCGGTCTGCGTGCCATTTGCGTACGGCTGCGATGGCTGACGGGAGATCGTCTGTGTGCATCTCTACGTCTGGGGCATGGCCACCGTTGCCGAGATAAATCTCGACGCCGATGCCCGTCTCGTATTCTTCTGCGTCTGCAGGGTAGATCATTACTGATGTGCTCATTGTGGCCTCCTCGGCCTTGTGTGTGTGTATGCCTTGCCTGTGCCCCGATTCGCAGCCACCGTAGGCGTGATGGAATTTCCATCGGTGGTCTGCTCAGACGGGGTGCAGCTCACGCTGCTGTCTGATGTGTGTATGTGTTCTCCTGTGATTGCGGACATCAGGCAGCCCGCCACCCTGTGGGGGCGGCGGGCTGCTTGTCGCCTACAAGTCTCGACTGTGCATGAGCGGCTTGGGAGCGGGCTGTACGGCCACGCTGGTAACCCACCACTCGTTCCTGTCGTTTGCTTGGAAGCCTTCCAGAATCGTTTCGGCGATGCCTTCCATCGCTTCCAGATACGCGGCCTTGCCCTCGGGCAGGCCGTCACGCAGGTGGACGTTCAACACGAGCCTCATCGGGATCGCTCCAGCGACGCTGCGAAGTCGTCCATCGCTTCGGCTGTGCCGCATGCGGAGCAGACCATGGTCTTGTTGTCCTTGCGGGACAACGCTCCTGGGTACAGCCCTGGCGTGTCGTTGTTGGGTATGTAGCCCCCGCATCCTGGGCATATTGGCTTGTTGGTTGTATCGGTCATATCGGTTTCTTTCTGTCTGTGTGAACGGTTGGTGCGGGGCAGGAGCATGACGCTCCTGCCCCACAGAGGCTGCCTATCAGGCTCGGACGAGGATCCGTGCGGCCTTGTTGGTCAGCGGGAAGTTGTCTTTGGCCCAGTTGCCAGCGATGCGAGCCTGACGGCCCTTGTCGTTGCCTTGTACGTGTAGCTCGTACTCGTTCACCGTCTGCAGGAAGTGCCATGCAGTCTGCTCGCCTCCGATGGTCGGCCCATCGAAGATGCGGCGCATGTCTGCACGTCGCTCCATCCAGTTGGCCTTGACACGGTCTGTGGCGTCATCCGCAGGCTTCGGGAACAACGCAGGCAGCAGCTCCTCGCCGAAGGTGACACGGCTGTACGCCTTGTCCATCAGCCCTGCAGCCCAGGCATCGAACTCGTCAAACGCTGTGTACGTCTCGACGAGTGCAGCCTTCGCCTCGGCCAGACGTTCCTGTGCAGATGAACGGTGCTGGATGCTGTGGAACAGCTCGCCGCCAGAGACAGCGATCTTGAGCGTGTTCTCACAGACGACTCGCATGTTGACACCCTCGATGCGGAACGAGCCGCTGCCGTGCCATGTGGAGATGAGCAGCCAACGGTGGATGGCCTCGTCGGTGCCGTCGAAGCGAGGCGACTCGCCCAAGTCGACGAGCATCCAGACGAACTTGCCGCCCCACATCTGGCCGCAGGTCTGGACGCTCAGGTCCAGCTCGTCGGCGATGTCGGCCAGCTCCGTGTTCTGCAGGATCTCGTACTTGGGTGAGACGACATCCAGCACAGCTCCGTCCGTCGTCTTCAAGGCGACGTGAGTTTCCAACGGCGTGTAGCTGCCTCCCAGGTACAGGGATGACTTGTGGACGCCCCAGGCAATGCCGCCTAGGTGCAGAGCTTCACGGCCTGTGCAGAAACGGTCGATGACCGTTCCGATGCCATGCCACGGCGTGGTGCCGCTGTTGCTCATCATGGTTTCGGGGATTGCTCCCATTATGTGACCTCCTGTGGTCATGTGTGTGTGAAGTCGGAAGACTTCGCCCATGCCACACAGTACGCAGACTGTGTGACATCGACGCTGCCGTCAGGTGCCGAGAGAACGTTCCGCCTCGTAGCGTCGCAGCTCCCAACGGATCTGGCCGTTGACAGAACGCTCGTTGGCTTCTGCACGTTCTTTGATGCGGATGTGGTGGTCCGTTGGTAGGGCCACCAGAACCTTGTGCTGAGGTTGCTTGGTCATAGGTCTGTATGTGCTTCCTGTGTGTGAAGTCGAATGACTTCGCCCACCCCGCAGAGCGTGTGTGCCCTGCAGGGTGGACGCTGCCATCAGGCCAGATCGGACGGGGCGGTGTACATGGCGACGTTCCCCTTGAGTACGAGGAAGCCGCTGTCGATCATCACCTTGACTGCCTCCCTGACGGCATGGCGGAACGCTGCGCTCTGCAGGGTCGCAGCCTGTGCCTCGGCGATCAGGTTGCGGATGTCATGAGCACTCAGCTCTGACGCATCCTCGTCTCGGGTGTCCAGCACGTCCTCGATCATCGACTCGATCGAGCTACGGGCCTCTTCGACCAGCTCGTCAGCGTCAATGTCGACGTCATTGCAAATTTCGATGTTCATTATGTGTACCTCCAAGGTACGTATGTGTGAAGTCGGAAGACTTCGTGCAAGGCACAGAGTCGCTGTGGCCCTGTGCCCTGCACGCTCACTTCCAGCTATTCATCGGGATCTCGACGAAGTCGCCGACCCCATCGGATGTCCAGTTCCATGTCAGCCCGAAGACGCTGCACTGCACGTCCTGAACGTCCCGAGTGAAGGCAACGAGTACGTGACCGTCTTTGCGACGGAACCCGTTGTGCTTCTCGGCGTTGTCGAGAGCCTCGTCGTAGGTGTTGCCGTTACCCCAGAAGCCGTAGCCATAGACGACGAAGCGCCAACGCTGCTTCTCGCTTGTCTCGGTGTCTGTGATGGTGGATGTGTCTGTGTTCGTGTCGGGCATGCCGACCTCCTATGTCTGCCGAACGACTTGCTCGGCGTTGATTGCCCCATCAATCTACCACGGATGGTGGCAGCTCGTCAAATCGGGGATTCCCGTAGGGCCTAGAACAGTCGAGGCTCGTTGCCGTCCCTCTCCTCCGCAATGATGCGGGTGGCGAGCGGTCCGCAGATGCCACGGGCACGCTCCACACGTTCTTGGTGCTTGTCTGCCTGTGATCGGTCTGAATGGTTCATGACTTCACCTCCCAGTCGGCGTAGTAGTTGGGGACTTCGGGGTACTCCGTGGGTAGGAGCGGAGCCTCTGTGATCATGTCTGCGTCTGTGAAGTTGTGGCCCTGCACGAAGCCGCCATGCATGGCAGCTTCCAGCACATGGCCGAAGGCTTCGCCGTCGGCTTCTCGTTTCTTCATGCGTTCGTGACACAGGCTCAGCACCCAGCTCCCTGTGATCAGGATCATGACCATGATCCCCCAGAACGCTCCGATGTCTGTTCTCATATCTGCTCTCTTTCTGTGGCTGCTACAGCAGCCAACTTTGTAGGTTCTTTCTTAATGAGCGGCTCCCTGAGGGGAGCCGCGAATGCAAGGCTGGAGAACTGCGTTCTCATTATACGCAGCCCTCACAGCCCTGTACAAACGCCCCTGTGTAGTAGCCCCTATGTGCAGGATGTCCAGCAGGCATCAGGGCCGAGAACGTAGGGGATCCGAGTCGCTGCAAGGATTGCTAAAGCAAGCAGTGCGGCAACGAAGGCAGCATCGTGGATGCGGCTCACGCTTCACCGTCCTGAGCGGAGGCGATGACGATGGATGCGCTGACGAAGGTGCCGTGGGCTTCGAGGACTTTGTCGATCTCTAGCAGGACGGCCTTGGCTCTGGCAGCGACGTTCGGGAAACCCTCGTCTGTGGCGACCCGCATGTCGTGCCGCAGAGCGGCTTGCAGATCGACCAAGGGGATGTGGATTCGGGACTCAAGGATGGTCTTCGGGGTGGTCATGTGTGTGTGTCTTCCTGTGTAGGTGAAGCCTGAGTGCTTCGTGATCCCCACAGACAGATGCCTGCAGGGATCCCGCTGTACTCAGAGCGACCAGCGGTCTACGACTACGTCGTACGCTTCACAGCCGTGGCAGACGACTTCGGTGCCGTCGGCTTCCGTCTCGCCGTACAAGCAGCCGAACTTGTGCATGCTGTGTGTGAGCCGACGGACCATGGCCGTTGACGCTTCGCCCATCTCTGTGGCAGCGATGAAGGCGTTTGCACCTTCGACGATGTCGACGGGGTGTGGCTGATCGTCTTGCACCAGCCGCACAGTCTGTGAGTCGAGCCTGTCGCCGTGGCTGACGGCGTACTCACTCAGCATCTGAGCTGCCAAGCCGTCGACGGTGCCATTCAGGCTGTAGCCTTCGGCAACGAAGCTGTACTGCATGGCGTGCCGCTGGCTGTGAAGCTTGGCTTGGAACTTCACGACGGCTTCGCCCCACGACAAGTCGTAGGAGCCGCTTCCCCAAGAGTCGGCGTCGATTCGTGCATCTGTGAAGAACACGAAGCGACGTGCAGGGTTGTGAGTGCCTCGGCACATGTTCGGGGCATCGACGATGCCATGCCAAACTTGGACGGTGCCTTGCCCTGCAGCTTGCAGGAACGCGGCGACCACACGTTGGCCGTTGAGGGTGGATGGGACAGTTCCGATCGACATAGTCGATCCTTTCATGTATGTGAAGCGGAGTGCTTCGGTGTGTGATGCAGAGCATCCCTCATCCCGCCCCCCGAAGGGGACGGAGTGAGAGTCGTCTACAGCTCGTCCCAGCAGGGGCCACACAGGAAGTGCGGGAAGGGACGGGGGACGTTGTCCATGATCACTTCACGGTTCTGGGCCGTGTATTCCCCTACGGGGAAGTGAGACTGGACTGAGCCGCCTCGCTTGTATGCCTTGAAGGCAGCGGTGGGCACTCCGCAGCCTTCTTCGTGGCCGCACTGGGTGCATTTGGCTGTGAGGTGGGTGATGGATGCCGAAGGCATGTTGAGGTATGTCATGGTGCTTCTTTCTGTATATGTGAGTGATGCAGAGCATCGGAGACGGCACCACCACACAGGGCGATGCCGTCGCCGTCGCCGTCGACTACGTCAGGCAACTAGGGAGACTGCCGTCTCCTGTATGAAGCCGTGATGGTTGACGCTACGGTCACGGGGCAGCTTGTACCGAAGACCGACGATGTTGCCAGGCTCGTCGAGGAACCGAAGGTCGTGCTTGTCACCGTCGATGACAGGCATGCCGTGCCACTCGGCGATCATCTCGCCCTTCGGGACGATGTCGAACGGGACAACTACGTTGTGGCCAGCTTCCAGCAGGGTACGGATCTGTGATATCGGCGTGTTCTCCGTGGCGGAAAAGACTCGGTACTGGTTGGGGTGCCGTAGGGACCAGCTCAGCTTCACATCCTCGTGCTTCGTGTAATCCGAGAAGATCACATCGTGATGCTTCCGAAGGATCCAGCCAGGGATCTCGACATCGGACGTTCCGTTGACACGAACGACCAGCGTCTTGCCCTTGGCTGCCACACGGGCCTTGTTTCGTGTGATCTCGGCGTCGGCGAGCCGCCAGAAGGCTGAGTAGTCGCCGTCTGTGAGGTGTGTCATGGAGAACAGCACCGTTCTGGCTAGCTTCGCTATTTCGGCCATGGCCAGACGGCCCGAAGTGTGAAGGCAAGCTGCCCTGCAACCTCTGGTTGAAGAGCGGCAAACGTTCCGAAACTTGACCGACATCGTAGGCCCCGTCCACAGCAGCTCATAGAGCCGCTTGGCTAGGGTGTGAGGCAACATGTAACAAACGATCTGCTCGAAATCGTCGGTCACATCTCGGTTGTGGTTCAGCTTGGTGCTGGCATGCTGAGGTGTGAAGAGGTACGGCGCTTTGCCGCCACCAAGAGTGGTACTGATGAAGACGAACAAAGTTCGGATCATCGATAGTTGGAATGTTGCAGCTTTCATATGTGAGCCTCCTGTGAAGCCATTGTGTGTATGTCGAGATGCCTTGGTCGGCGTCTCGGGGTTTCGAATTTCTGCCGTACCTTACACCACGGCAAGCCAACCAGTCAAATCGGCTGGCCCACCGTAGGTAAGAGTCGCTATGTACGGGTGCCTAGTTGGCGGGCAGCCCGTTGAAGCTGAGTGCTTCGTGAAACCCTCACACGATTGCCGTGTGAAGGCTTCCCGCTGCAATCACTTGCGACGCTTGTCTTTCGACGGTCGAAACACTGCACGATCTCCATCGGAGATCCATTTGCCGTCACGCTTGTTATCGTCACAGCAGCCCCTGTTGGGGCGGCAGTGGGTGCATTGGCCGTCGTTGTTTCGGTCCCTGTTACGAAGGAACTTCGTAGTAGCTGAATCTCTGCCACCTGTCATGGTGACCTCCTATGTGTGTGGTTGGTTCCTGTGATACCGCGACGGCCCTAGAAGGGATTCTCGCAGACGACTTCGTCGTAGAAGCAATCTCCGTCCCAGATGGCGTCCTGTGAAGACTTCATGCGGGGGAAATCGTAGTCCCAGTCGAAGAACACTGCTTCGGCGTCTACGACGGTCTTCGGCATCACAGCCGTACTGACGGGGGAAACTGTGGAGCTAGTAGCCATTGGCCACCTCCTGTTATGTGTGGTTGGTCCGAGTTGAATCGGCGACGGCAATCACCATACTACGGAAACTGCCGAGCCGTCAAATCGTTACCGTATGCATAATGCGGCACGGTAACCATGAAGCAAGCTGCTTCGGGATCCCGCAGAGCCACTCAGGCCCTGCAGGATCACGCTGCCACTCGCTCAGTCCCTGCTCATGAAGCCTTTACAGCCGCAATCGGAGTCTTCGGCACAATCACGGTGCTCTGCAAGCCAGTCAGCTTCCCAGTCGGGACTGGATGCTTCACAGGGGCACGCATCAATCTTCGATGCCGCATGTTCGGCGTTACTGGCACAGTCGCCACAGCCACAGCAGATCTCCGTGTAAATGTCGAGATCGAGCTGAAAGCACTTTTCGCATTCAATTTCGTCGGGCAAGGTCTTCTCCTATGTGTTCCTTCACACCAGAATGGCGTGAAGGGATGAAGCAAATCGCTTCGTGAACCTCCTTCCCGTGAATTGCTTCACAGGAAGGAAGTTCCCGCTGCGATCAGCGAAGCTGATTACAGGTTACGACGGTCCCAAATCATCGACTTGACACCTTCGCAGAGCCGAAC
>Ga0209309_10001514_pt1 | contig 23055 bp, 23 predicted proteins | sample COGITO_mtgs_1204_2_FD_184807 | JGI IMG/M metagenome (GOLD analysis project Ga0209309, IMG submission 184807) | Pelagic marine microbial communities from North Sea - COGITO_mtgs_120412 (SPAdes) (version 2) | ecosystem: Environmental > Aquatic > Marine > Epipelagic ... | reverse complement strand
GCGCAAATAAGTTACCCAATACTTATAGTATTCTAACGCGTAATTATAAAGCTTTTATGGATAGATGAAAATCCATCCAGTTGCGCAACTGATTATACCGATTATAAATACTATGAATAGTGGTTGTAGCAAAAACTATTTTCATGAATACTTGTTAAGTAATAATCATTACCATTAACCAATATTAATTTATTACAGGCATAAAAAAACCCAGCACTTGGCTGGGTTTTTATTACAAACTATTTAATTAACGTAAAACTTTAACGTTTTTGATAGTTTTGATATGCGCTTCTACACGACGGTTTTCTGCGTTTGCAGCTTTAGTGTTTGCATCATTTTTAAGACGCTCTTCACCTAAACCAACTGTAGTAATACGGTCTTTAGCAATGCCATCAGAAACTAATTGCTTAGCTACTGCATCAGCACGTTTTTTAGATAACCATTTGTTGTAAGTTGCTTTACCTACAGAAGAAGTGTGACCTTCTAAAAGTACTGTTGTATCTGGGTACTCTTTTAAGAATGCAGATACTTTTTCAATATCGTTTAAGTACTGAGTAGATACTGCTGAAGCATTGTTAGGGAAAGTCACTAATAAGCTTACAGTTACTTCTTTATCTTCATATAAAGTACAACCAGTGCCATCAACTGCATCAGTCATAGGTGTGTTAGCACACTTATCGTCTGCATCAGCAATGTTGTCGTTGTCGCTATCTAAAGGCGCTACAGCTACTTCAACAACTTCAGGAGCAGGTTTAACTGGCTCAGCTGGTGCTGAATTTTGGCCAAATAAGTAGTTAATACCTAATTTAGCACCTACGTCAGTGTAACCACGGTCAAGACCTTGGTATACAGCTGTTTCAGCATTAACAAATAAGCCATCTGTAATGAAATGTTGGTAACCAACACCTGCATTTAAGAATGTGTTGTCATCTACTACGTCCATTTCTTTAATACCGAAAAGACCGTAGAAAGGACCGCCATTTAAATGGTAAAGAGCATCAATACCGTAACGCTCGCCATCAATACTGTTGCGGTTACCAGCAACTTTATCAAAAGCATTAAAATCCATATCTGCATATTCAAGACGTGCGCTCCAGTAATCACTGAAACGGTAACCAGCTTCAACACCCCAGCCAGTTGATTCATTTACGTCAAGACCAGCTTGAGCACGCATGTTTTTCCAAGATGCGTCATAGTAGTCGCCAAATGCGCCAATGTAGAAACCTTCTTCTTTATCAGCAGCGAATGTAGATGCGCTAGTTGCAGCCAACGCGATTGCAATTGTAAGTGATTTTAATTTCATTGTTTTCTTCCCATTTGAACAATTTTAAATTGTAGCTAATCGATACTAGCTCAATCAGTTTTATATAGACTAACTGAGCCTTTGTTAATCAATACTTAACGAAAAATAAAGTTTATAACTTTTTTCTATGCCCTGTCACAACACACATCCACTTACTATAGGCGAAATTGAAACTTTATTGAAAAATAAATATAGTAGTTTTTTGTAAATTAGTACTTAGCAAGGAATGTAAGAGCAATTAAATGCACTTATAAATGCAAAGAAATATTGCTTGGCTTTAATTCGGCGCATAATACCATCAGAATTAACATTCCCCTAGATATATGCGCATATTTGATTAAAAAATGACTCTTTTTAATCATGTAGTTATATTAAAAGTTAAGAATTAAGTACCACAAAAGGTCTGGTAATCATTATCATTTATCGGTGAAGTTTGAAATTCTGATAATTTTTCACTATCAGAATACGGGCTACCCGCTACTTTTATAAAGCGCTGTAGTAACTCACTAGACCCTGTAGCGTTATATTGTGTAATTATTTCTTCAATCACATGATTACGAGGAATTACACGAGGATTTGCCGCTCTCATTACTTCATAACTATTATCGTCGGTTAAGCTTACCCACTTAGCTCTCCATTCAATTAGCGACTCAGGTATTACTGTTTCTTCTTTTAAGGATTCAGTAAGCGCATCGAAGGTATTGGTGTAATCGAGCTGGTTATCTTTTAATAGTGTTAGCAACTCTGCGATTAACTCGCCATCACTGCAGCTAGATTCATTTAAACCCAGTTTTTGTTCCCACATAGCAGTAAACTCAATATTAAATTGCTCAGCAAAGCTATTAATGTATGGCGTCATTAACGTAACAGCCTGCTCGTCATCATCATTAATAAGTGGTATTAAACTCTCGGCCAAGCGTGCACAGTTCCAGTTAGCCATATTTGGCTGATTCCCAAAGGCATACCGACCTTGTTTATCGATAGAGCTAAATACGGTGTCAAAATCAAAATTATTCATCATGGCGCAGGGGCCGTAATCAATGGTTTCTCCGCTCACTAGCGTATTATCGGTATTCATTACTCCATGAATAAAGCCAACACGCATCCAGCTCACAACTAGCTTAACTTGGTTTTTAATCACAGCGCCTAAAAATGCTAAATAGCGCTGTGGTCCTGTGTCGGTTATTTCTGGATAATGTCGCTCTATAGCTAAATCAGCTAAATTTTTAAGCCCTTCAACATCGCCTTGCGTCGCTAAATATTGAAACGAGCCAACGCGAATATGACTGGTTGCTAAACGAGTAACTATTGCGCCTGCTTGTGGTGGGTTACGATAAACCGTTTCACCGCTGCCAACGACCGCTAAACATCGGGTAGTTTTAATGCCTAGTGCATGCATTGCTTCGCTCATTACGTATTCACGAATAGCGGGCCCAAGTGCACAACGGCCATCACCCCCTCTTGAATAAGGAGTAGCGCCAGAGCCCTTTAATTGAATATCCCATAACTGGTTTTCATTGTCAGTAATAGCCCCTAATAAGTGGGCTCGTCCGTCACCTAAACGTGGTGAAAAATGTCCAAATTGGTGCCCAGAGTAACCAAGTGCTACTGCAGGAATCGCCTGCTTTTCATTACCGCTAAAAGTATTAGCACGTAAATCATCAGCGACATTAATATTAAACTGTTTTGCTAAGCTCTCGTTCCACAGCAATAACTGAGGGGAGGCAACACTTGCAGGAAAATCTTCAATTGCGAAGTTTTCCGCAATATCTGTGTATCTTGGCACTAATTTCATGGTAATTCCTATTATTGCTGACTTATACCCACGCGGTTGTCACCTACACCATAGGCCACAATTAAGCTTAACTCTTGCATACTTAAGCCACTTTGCTTTTGCATTTCATTAAAAAAGGCTTGGGCTGCACTCAGTGATTTTTTGGTTTGTAAGCCGCCGTCTATAATTTTATGCGCACGCAAATAATTCTCTAAGTCTCTAATCACATCTATGAATTTCTTTAAAATGTTACTAATCATGTTTAATGCGGTTTTAGCCCTAGTAACAAAAACTGTTGTAAAAATGAAGGCATTATTTAATTTCACATTATTTTTCAGAAGCAATGTTACTATTTTTAATCCGAGTTATTTAGGATAACCCAACATGGTTATCACCTATGGAATACGCAACAATTTGACTTATCTCTTGCAAACTAAGCTTCGATTCGGACTGCCATTTCAAGAATGTTTCTTGGATAGTATTTAAACTTCGTTTAGTAGTAAGGCCCCCATCTATTAGTCCATAGCTTCTAAAGTATGCTTCTACATCTTTGCTAAGTATAAAAGTATCCTTACCTAGTTTACGTAAAGCATAAGGCCCAGTATTGCCTCCCAACCTGCTACCATTAGCTTTTAAGTATGCCCATAATCCAATAATGTTTTTATCAGGCCACTCAGCAAGCCATTTTCCAACTGAGCCATATTCATCACTAATTTCTTTTAGCATGAATGCATTTTCCCGAATCGTTCTTACCTTATTGTAATTGCGTATAATTGCAGGATCTTTGGCTTTACGTTCAAGCATGTCATCAGGCATCATAATTAATTTTTCAATATCGAATCCCCAAAATACATCTTCAAATGACTCCCACTTTTTCTCAACAACGGACCAGACAAATCCTGATTGGAAAACCTTCTTAGTCATTTCAGATAAAACTCGATCATTAGAAATGTGACGCAGCTCATCTGCATTTAAAGGCTTACTTATTAAACTTAATAATGCTTGTTCGCCACCTTTTCTATCTACAGCTCGCAAATATAGTTTTTCGAAGTTTTCCATTCTAATTTGCCTCAAATTATGTGCTTGATTTATCAGTAAATAAAGTCTACTTGTTACTGATGATATATAAAAGTCTAGATTTTATTTTTGTTTATGAGTGCTATTAATTATTCTTCACACCGTACTTTAATGGCCTAAGAGCAAGGTAACAAAATCCCTTTTAAACTTACGCATAAACCATACATGGTATATCAGACTTAATTTAAAATGTTAGAACAATACAATATTAAAAGTTTGTAATCTCTCGCAACTGAATTTATTTAACGGCAATCCAAATTCCTGATTCCTCATACCCTAAATTAACAAAAAAAGCTAAAATGCTCTCATCTGTAACGTCCTAAAACATTATTCATTTAATTAGTTAAATTCTTACAATTAATACTGTAATGCTATGCAGAATCTAAAAAGCAGAACACAAGGTGAGGGTAAGTACTTACAAACTAAAACGTGTAAAAAATTAACCCCAAAAAAAATGCTAAGATTCTTGAATCATTACAAAAAACACACTATGTTGTATTTACAAAATAAAAAAGCACTATATATAGTATCTCACTACTAAGAGGCTACCTATAATGCTTTTAATAGAAAATAAATTTTAAGTATGTCCATATCGAGTTCAAAATTACTATTTCAACTAAGAACTAGTACATCGGATATGCTTTCCTAATAGACAGGCGGAAAACGTGGAAGTAAATAAAAACGAAAATAAAATTAAAATTTTGAGTCTAAATGGGGGAGGTATACGTGGGCTTTTTACAATTAGTGTTTTAGCTGAGTTAGAACAAATTATTGAAGATAAATCTCAAAGCACAGATGTCAGAATTGGAAACTATTTTGATTTAATTACGGGTGCATCTATCGGTGGAATTCTTGCTCTGGCACTTGCCCAAGGGAAATCCGCACGAGAATTGAAAGAAATATTTTTTGATAGTGGCAGCTATATATTTCCAAAATACAAAATCTTTGACACAAAAATTAAATTTATAAAAAGATTAATAGCACCTTTATACAAAAGTGATCCTCTCCGAGAAACAATAGTTAAAATGATCGGTGAAAACCTTAAGTTTAGTGATTTAACTCGAAGAGTTATGATCCCTACCGTTAACTTATCAACAGGTCGCCCTCAATTTTTTAAGACTCCGCACAATCCAAACTTTACAAGAGATGGTCGTCTAAAGTTAATTGATGCCGCAATGGCTACGTCAGCTGCCCCAACTTATTTTGCACCACATTTTTGGCCAGATTTAGGTGCCTACTTTGCAGATGGAGGTTTAGTCGCTAATAATCCTAGTTTTATTGGTTTACATGAAGTTTTTGGAGATATGAAATCAGATTTTCCTGACGCAACTCATTCTAATATTAATATTTTAAATGTAGGAACAATGGGGGAAGAATATGCAATAAGCCCAGACACCTTATTCTCCAAAAGAAAAAAAGGATACTGGGGATTATGGGGAACTGGTGAGAAATTAGTTCATACAACAATGACATCGAATCAATTACTTCATCAATACATGCTCAATCGAGAACTTACTGCAAAAGGTTGTGCTGAAAACCAAGTTCAACTTGACTGCAAGATTCCAAATGAAGCAGCTAGTGAAATTACATTAGATAATTCATCAAGGTCCGCGCTAGACAATCTTGCTACACGAGGCCAACAACTGGTTACTGAAGAATATGCTAAAAACTCTGCTTTAAGAAACTTCTTCTTAAAGCAGGCACTCCCATTCAAAACTTAAAAAACCATATATAAGAAGGAAAAAATAGCTATGTGGAACCTACATTCATTTTACACCAACCGAGAAACAGGTTTGATTGGTCAACTTGTACTGTCTGATGAAGAAGAAACGAAACTTAAAGAATTACGTCACATTGTCCGAAAACGTATTACCTTAGTATTTAATGAGGCAATCGCAATTGCGAAAGAAATTATTAAAAACAATCTAACTATTAATAATGTTAGCTTCAAATTACAAAGTACTTTTATTCGACACTTATCACCCGAAGAGCAAAATACTGTTGCTGAACTAATCAACGAAATGGATCTTGAAACACTCAGAGAATTTATACAATTAAAACCAAGATTCATGACGCAAGGAAGCTTCCAATATAAAACTCTGAATAAGCCATTTCACCCTGGTCAAGAAATGGATATTGATGATGGTACTTATCTACCAATGCCTATATTTGAATCAAAGCCAAAGATTGGACATCAGCTTTTAACTTTATTAGTTGATAGCGCACTCAAATCTTTAGCAAATGAAAACCGAGGTTGGAAATTTGAAGCTAAAAGAACATGTGGACGTATAAAGATTACTGACAAACGTACCCATATTGATGTCCCTATGTATGCAATACCACGGGAGCAATTTCTTCAGAAAGAGGCCGCGTCTATGCTTTCAATGGATTCTAATCGTAAAATAATTGAATCTAAAGCTAATTTAAAAGATGAAGAATCATACCGTAGGCTAGACTCTGATTGTGTAAATCTAGCACTAAGAGATGACAAGCCTGGAAGCCCAAAGTGGATGAATAGTGATCCTAAGGTTGTTGAGGACTGGTTTATTGGAGAGTGTCGACGTATAGGGTTCCATCTTCGAGATATTTGTAGGTTCATGAAGGCTTGGCGTGATGCTCAATGGAACTTAGGCGGACCTAGTTCTATTTGTTTAATGGCAGCGACGGTAGAAGTGCTTAATAAAAAAGCTCATGACACTAGCGATATTGCTTCAGTGGTTAAAATTGTTGCAGAAAACCTTCCCTACGAATTCAGAAAGGGAGTTGAGAGCCCTGATGATACAGACGAAAGACCTCTTTTTCCGCCTGAATCAGAGCACAACGACAGAGAAAAAAATATCATTTGCAAACTAGAAGATTTATCTACCTTGCTTTCTAAAGCTGAAAATGCTGAAACAAAACTATCTGCATTGAATATACTCTCAGAAGTTTTTGGAGAGCGCGTTAAAAATATAAGCTTAATAAAAGTAAAAGCTGCCGCTTTAGCATTTGAATCTGAACCGGCTCAAGCAAACTCACCTGCGAAAATAAGCACAACAATGGTTAGTGGATAAATTATAAATGGAACTAGTTCATCATATTTTACTAAATCTAGAGTTTCAATTTGTAAACTCAAGGAAGCTTTCTCGAGAATTAATTAGAAAGCCCTTTAATCTTAATAATGGTGCTTATATTAAGGAGTTTATAGTAAATGGTGAGCTTTTTATCATTGCTCTGATTATACCTAATGATCCACATATTAAACTTCCATCAGCATACGTTATTAGTATGCCTGATATATACAAAGACAAGCTAATTCCACACATCTCTCACGAAGGGTATTTATGTTATGTCGAACAAAAAGAGGCTGACTGGGACCCTAATGATCTGGATACCCTATACAAAAATATAGATTCTCAAATCCAATCAACATTAATTAAATCTTTTCAAAATCAATCAGAGAGTGATTCTGAGTTTGAAAATGAGTTTGTGTCATATTGGCCATCTGATAATTTTTTATATTTATTAAGTCATAGAGATAAATCTTTTAATTTCATTACTATTCAGTGTACATCCGTCGATGAAAAAAGTGTGGGCGATTATGAGTTCATTACTATAAACATTGGAAATAAAAAGCCCGATGAATATTTTGAGGACCATGAGTTAAATCAATGGTTATCACAAAGAAAATTAAAGATAGATAATAAAAATAATTTTGGAATAAAAACTCATTATGTTTCGGTATCTCCCGATAAACTAGCTGGTATAAATTGGCCCCCAAATAACTTGGGACACCTCATAAACTGGCTAGAGGAGGTTAATTGTAGTGCTCGCGATCATCTAATATATAGCTTAACGAGTAAGAAAGAAAAGAAACATATTTTGTTACTTGATATTGATAAACAAGATCCGATTGCGGTTCATATCGAACTAAATGTACAAGCATTTGACTTCAACAGAAGGGCTAACAAAAAGAAAAAAAATAAGATCTCTTTTAACTCTCTTTTAGCTGTTGTACGCAGCAATAAATTTTGTAATCACTTCAAACGTTTTTCTGTTATTAAAGCTGATACAACAACGCTACAAAGTCGAGATAAAAAAAGAGATCTTCAACTTAACTCTCAGCGTGTAGCCCTTATTGGATGCGGCACTATTGGTGGTTACTTAGCTAGTTTGTTAATTAGAAATGGTGCAGGTTGTAGTAACAAGCAATTTGATCTTTATGACGATGATATTTTGATGCCACACAACTTCTCACGGCACGTATTAACATCCTCTAGCTTTGGAAAAAACAAAGCTGTGGAACTAGCCAACAATTTAACTCAGTCAATACACACTGTAAAATCAGTTCATGGTTTTGCTAGTTCGTTTCCATTAAATGAAAATATTTTATCTAAATACGATATTATTATTGATGCAACTGGTCGGCCTCCTTTTTCAAAAAGGCTTTCGCATGTAGTTAGGTTATTACCACAGCTAAAAAGACCGAATGTAATACATGCATTTAATGACGGAAATGGGCGCGCTTCTAAAGTGCTTGTAGATATAGGTCATAGTTGCTACAAGTGTATGACTATAGACAAGACTATCCACCAACGAAATGGTGATACACGTTTTGCCTCTAACATTATTGATAAGTCTGCACGTAAAGTAAGTTGTGGTAATACATATACAATTTATGATGCTTCAGTGAGCCATATAACTGCAGCAATTGCTCAAGAGGCAGTTTTGAATACTTTAGAGAGTAGTTTACCTTGGAGCTATAGTGAGTTTATTTTAGATGAGCAGTTTCGTACCGGCAAACGAAGAATATTAAAAAGGCAACCAGAATGTCCTATTTGTTATGAAGACAGTATGTGAATTAGTTTTTGAGGATGAAGTTGGTAATACTGTCGTTATCTTAGAGCATGTATTTAATACCATGCTAGATTATCGCCAATTAACTCCTACCTCATTAGAGGCTGCAGGTGTATTAGTTGGTGAAAGAAGAGGTTCACATCTAATAATATGCGACTTATCAGTGCCCAATACTGGAGATATCAGAAGTAGGTATCGAGTTGATAGAAAAGGGAAGCATCACCAGAGCAAAGTTATTGAGTGCTTTTATTCATCAAATGGCTTTCAACAATATATTGGAGAGTGGCATACACACCCAGAGGACCACCCCTCTCCGTCATTTTTGGATAAACAATCATGGAAAGAAAATCTGGTAGCAGATGTTCCTATGCTTGCAATTATTCTTGGTCGGAAGGCTTTATGGATAGCTCGTAAAGAAGGCAATAAAATACGCGAAATGCGTGAAGTTGATTTATCAAGTAATATAAAACAGCTTCTACCAAAATAAAGCATTTTATTAAAGTTCGGCTTTATACTTTTGTCTTGTCGGTAGCACCTCTTCAAATTCACAGTCTAGCGCATTTACTAACTTGTATAGGGTTTCGAGCTTAATATTAACATTACCTCTTTCCATTTTTCCGTAGTTACCGCGCTCTATACCGACATAGGTGGCAAAACCTTCTTGCGAATAACCTGCTTCTTTGCGTTTTTTTCGTAGCTTTTCACCAAAATTTTTAACTAAATCACTCACCTGATCTTCCTCAAGGAAAAATGATTAGATTTTCATGTTGAGCGCTTTACTACCACGCCCTATAATACCCATTATTATAAGAAGTCTATTAGGATTTACTTTGAAATTTGACCCTCTCGTAGCTCAAATTATTGTTGCATCAAATTTTGATAACTTTACAACTAGTGATGTACGCTCGGCGTACTTAGCATTAAAAAACGATACTTCTTTGGTACCTACAATAGTTAGGCGAAGTATATATGCAGAACTCCTCAAGCTTGTTAAAAAAGGCTGGCTGAAAAAGTTGGTATCGAATAAAAAAGGATTTACACGATTCAATAAAACAGAAAACTTTAACATTGAAGTTATTAGTAAATTAGCTAGCTCTATACCTATTTCTATTGCAAAAAAAGTAGATGATAAACACGCACTTCTGCTTAGTAAGTTAAATCATTACAAAGCAGAGTTATTATTGAATATGGGGGAGTCTGAGGCATATAAAGAACTTTACTTAGAATCGCCTGAATTAGTAGATGAGCTACAGCCACAATACAACAAAGCTAGGGACAACAACACTAGAATACTTGGCAAAATTAGAGCAATTGAAGGCTTACTGCAGCAAAACAATGCATTAGAGAAAATATGAAACTAAGACTATGGCAAGCAGAGTGCATTAATTTAGCACTTACACAATACCAGAATGGTAATAGCCACTTTTTAGCTTTAGCGACTCCTGGCGCAGGTAAGACCTTGATGGCTTCGGAATTAGCTCACCAGTTATTAAAAAAGCACATAGTCGATTTGATTATTTGCTTTTCACCGTCTTCAATTGTATCTCAAGATTTTAAGGAAAGCTTACAACTAAAAACGAATGAACGTTTTGATGGACTTATAGGCTCTAAAGGCAGAACTTTAACATATCAAAGCTTACAGTATTTAGATATGCACTTTTGGCAGTTATTTGAACGATACCGTGTTTTTGTAATATTTGATGAAGTTCATCATTGTGCAGGTTCTAATATTGACAATGCTAATGCATGGGGTGAACAGATAATATTAAATATCCAAGATAAAGCTCACTGCACATTAGCTTTAACAGGCACTCCTTGGCGTTCTGACGCTGCTCCGATTGTTCTTTCATCATATCAGCAGCCTAACAATAAAATTGCGTGTGATTACGTTTACGGTTTTTCTAAGGCCATTGTCGATAATGTTTGTCGTACGCCTCAAATAATAGCAATTGATAACAGCCGCATTACGGTTGTAGATGACGTTGAAACAAAAGTATTTAACAGTTTTAAATCGTTATTAAACGACTCTGGCATTTCTTATCAAGAAATTATTGAAAATGAAGCAGTGATAAAATACATAATTTCGTCTGCTCGAAAGAAGCTGACTATAATACGGTTAAAAAACCCTGATGCGGCTGGGTTAATTGTTGCGGCATCTGTAGAACATGCTCATCAAATTTCTATATTAATGCGAACTTGTTTTAACGAGGATAGCGTTGTTGTGACCCACCGAGAAAATGAACCTACGAGCATTATTCAGCAGTTTAGGTATGCACAAACTAAGTGGATTATTTCTGTTGGTATGATTAGTGAAGGTACAAATATCCCTCGTTTGCAGGTTTGTTGCCATCTTACAAACATAAAAACAGAAATGCACTTTAGACAAATACTTGGCCGTATACTGAGGGTAACAGAGTCCAAAAACCAAGAAGCAATTATGTATATGCCCGCCGAACCTAAGCTTTTAGAATACGCCTATAGAGTAAATCAAGATATTCCGTTTGAGGCTGATGTAGTTAAGTTTGAAAATATGAAAGCTGCTACTGAAGAAAACACCCAAGATGAAAATTTAAACGAGATAACTTTTAATAAAAAAAGTAAAGATTTTCCCCAAGCTCAGTTTGATTTTGATAACTTTGCCAATATTTTTGAGCAACCAACTATGTGCAATAGCTTTGAAGCTGCAGGTAAGCACTTTTTAACTGGTGAATATGAGCGAACAATCAATATATCGGGCCGATTTCAGCAAGAATCGATCGCTTTAGGATTGAGTAAATTGAGGTAATACTATAAATAAGAATTCAATCTAGCGGTCGTATTTATGGCCGCCTTAGCTATAACGAAAAGGCTGTCCGGTCTTGTTACGTTTACTGCTTACACGAGTTAAGAGCCTTTATTAGGCTCTCTAATAAAATGAAACATCGTTATTAGAGTCCTTACAAATCTGAGTTAGTCTAATCCTGCCTATTGTTTTTCGGTCAGTATAATAGTGACCAGAAAGCTCATATTTTTTTTCTTTCCCAAAGCCTAGAGCCCGAATATCAAATAATGTTGAACCATTATATGCAGGCCACCCTGGTGTCCTTGGAGTTGAACGATAGACGTAATATAGTTTCTTTTGTCCTTGTTCTAACGTTGGCGTTGTTTCCAAAGTAATTGATTTGGTTGTTTCACCATGCATGTCAATTTGAGTGGTAAGTAGTGTTTGTCGAATCACAGCCTTCGCAGGAATTTCTTTCCCACCTTCAAGAATAATTTCGCCTTCCCACGTTCCATTTAAATCAGGAAACATTGATTTATCAAACCAAGCTAAAATTGCCCATATTTTTCTAGAAATAAAAGAAGTCAATAATAATAGAATTATAAAAGTACTTACTATTGATGATATCGTAATAACTTTAAATAGAGATATATTTGGTAGCCAATATGTTTGAACAAAGGTGTAAATGCCCATACTGATGACTACAGTAGTTAGGGCAATATACTTTAAAAGAAGATCAAACCTAATAATTCTGAACAATTTAGTTATCCTTGGTAGCATCGTCTAATGCAGAATATTCATGTAAGCAATTTTTTCCATTACTCTTGGCTGAAGTTAATGCAATATAGGCTTCACGAAGATTTATCCCACATCCTGCAGAAAAAGTCATTCCTTCTGGAAAAGATCTTCGTATTTCAGAGAATAGCCATTTTAAATCAATATCTAATTCCGTCGAGGCAACAACGCCATCGGCAGCACAAAAAATAATATCGAATCCATACTCCTGAAGTTTGATAGATATTGCCTTCGTAGAAATTTTAAGGGATTGACTTAGTTCTGCAAGCCCGTTTCGATCATTACTCAAATAACATGAGGTGATTTTTCGACCTATATCATCACCATCAATTGAAATATATATCAACTTTAACCTCAATTTGTAAGGGGGTTGGTGCCTACTGAGGCTATAGAAGTACTCCAACAGTCAAAATTAATTTGAAAATGAACTACTGAAACCACTTCTAAGCTCTTTTAAAGTATTAGAGAAGTACACCTTTAAAACCAGGGAAATGGGCTGTTTTTCTTAAAGTAGAATTATACACTTTCAACACAATGATACTTGTCCGTTTAAACGCTTGCTAAAGTGCATTTACACACTGTTATGAATCCTTTTTAAGCTCCAATACACCTGCAGTATTTTTTCCATTCTGCCAACATCGATTAGTCCAGAAAACGCCCTTCATCTCCATAGTAGATACGTCTACCACTCTAAGCCTAGCAGCGCCCTCATAGGAATTAGTATCTGTTTCTGACGGCGTATCATTTATTCCTTTAAACATATATTCAAGTTCAAAACAATCGTCATCAGTTCTTATTACCTTACAATAATTTGCGTAACTTCTACCTACTGTAGTATTACCTTTCATTCGAATAGAAAAGAAGTTGGCTTCAATTATTATTGGAAACTGGACTGTAGTGCCTCCATTATAATTTGACTCAATTGTACCTAACCACTTACCATTAAAATCAGGACAGAATTTATTTTTGAAAAAGTCGATATATACATACTTCCAGAGATACTTCCCAAAAAGCCAAGCTAAAATTGTTATAACTGTGATCGTATAGGAAATAGACCTAGTGAATGGCTGTTCTAAATATTGATTACAAAGTAAATAAATTAGGATAGCAGTTACAGCTGGAAGGCCATACTTAACCTTTGATGGAAAAAGACTCCACATAATTATCGCCTCAAACCTTTAAATATTTTTTTTCTTCTTGTTAGGGTGCTAGATGGCTTTACTTGAACATGAATTGCCTTAAATCCTTTTACCGATCCATTATGAGTAATTATACATTCTATTGTATGTGGCCCAGTATATGAAGTACCTGTTTTATGACTTTCACTTAACGTCCCAATAACCTTATACCCAATATCATTTGCGTCTTTCGCTTGTTCGCCTATATTTCTAACAGTCCATTGAGCATCTGAATAAATATTAAAGGCATCCTGATTAGATATTGTGAAGGTCAGGGTATCACCTTTTTTAGCTATTAATTTATCATCAGTTATCGTTGCAATATGATTTCTATCTTTGTCATATCTACAAATAGATATTTCAGGAGTAGTAACTACGGCAGGTAAGCCTGTTGTTCCCAAAGAACAACTTACATTTACTTGCGGGAAGTAGTGTTGAAATAGATTTGAAAAGCCGACTCCCTTTTCAAATTCACTTGAATCAATACAGCTTAAGCATATTTTTTTCAATTCATCGAGTTTTTGATGAGCAAAAATCTCTGAGTCTTCTGGCATCGTAAGTAAGTTACTTCCACTTAATGGATTGCTAACTATAAATGCTGACTCGATCTCTTCACATATGCTTAAGGCGGTATATAGAAAAGAATCATCTTCTCTATCATGATTTTTCATATGTTGTGCAATTAAAACATTCACAGCTAAAGAAGGTATTTTTTTAAACTCTGTACCTTGCCACTTTACATTAATCCAAGCTTTAAAGTAGCGAACCAATCGTTTCATTTTTGCACGTTCAGTTGTGTCACTATAATAGTTTGTAAGCCAATCCTGAATAGCCTTTGGATCACTTTCAATCCAGCCATCATCTGTGGCTAACTTCATACTAGAACCATCAATATAATAAATAGGCGTATCTATAGTAAGAAATGTTGAATACTTTAAACCTTCACATGCGTTTTTGGACTTTTGGGGTTCTACTTCATCATTAATTTGACAGTATGAAGACAGTGCATCTTTTAATGTTGATTTTACATCCTTCGAATCAACTTCTTCCGATTCAGCATCAAAAAACAAATAAATACCGATATCAATATCATAAGAAGAAAACCTATCCACAGGTTTAATTAATGTATGGCTTTTATAAGAACCTTGCAGCCAGAAGCGTACATTACATTCAAAAGCCTCACTTAGTTCAGATCTAAGAAATTCAATTAATTCATTTTTTTTAGTAATGCCTTTTGATAAAACAATATCAGATAATTGTGTTCTTTGGTGAAGAGTTTCATCAGTGTCGTTACCAACAAAAAATAGATCATTACAACTCATATTAACTTTCCTTGTGAGTGTAGTGGTCAATAGAATTTGGCCACAGTTTTAGAATCTTTGTATCTAATCTCAGATTCATTTGGCGCTAAACCGGCATTATAATAATGCTGTCTAACGTTGTTGTAATATCCGGTGATATAATTACTAACGCTATATATTGACCATTACAGCTTGAGGGTTTCTCAGTAGCCTAGCCGCTTTGCGGTATCGTTAAAAATTCCTCTATATTTGTCGTATACGGTCGGAGACAGCCTAACAATTGAAAAACCTTCTTTTTTGGAAGCGTTAAGTTCCATTTCGACAAAGCTATGAGGGAGGTTTTCAGTCTTTATTTTGAAGCTGTTCCTCTTAAAAAAGTCTATGCTTTCAGGTAGCGTTTCTAAGGTAATACCCTGTTGTGGATATTTCTTTATAATATGATCCAATAGAAAGCTCCCGTAGCCTTTTTTGCGACAAGCTCTGAAAGTCGAAAGTAAATGGATATGATAAACACCGGACTCATCATATTTATCTAATAAAAACGCGAAGCTTAAATGCTTTTCAGCGGTGGAAAGGATATATAACTCACCTTTGCCCACTTTATAACTTTCGATCATCTCCGCAAAAAAATTTTGTTGCATAGGGCCATACACATCGTGAGGGCTCATAGCTGCGACTGCGTAAAAAGCCATACATTCTACTTCACTTTGGCTTAACGCACTCCCTATTCGATAAGACTTAACTATTAAAGACATAGCAACTTCCTCACTTAATAAGCTTTTGATTTACGAATAAATAATATTATTTGTATTGTGCTTCTCTAATATATTCAATAAGGTGGTCAACTGGAAGTGGCTTTGAGAAAAAGTATCCTTGAATCCTAATATCTTCATACCTAGATAAATGTGTAATTAGCTTTTCATCTTCAACACCCTCCACTACCACTTTTTTACCTAAGTCATAACAAACTTTAATAATGGTATCTAAAAGCTTCCTTTCTTTCGTATCTTTATAGGCTCCAAGAGTAAACTCTCGATCAATTTTAATAATGTTTGCAGGCTGATTAGCAAGGTATGACAAACTCGAAAAGCCAGTACCAAAATCGTCTATAGCAACATTTAAACCTGAATTAATTAACTCGCGTAATGTTTTCTCTATTGATGTTTTTTCTTGAAAGGAGGACTCCGTGACTTCAACCGTAAAATTGTCATACGTGATGTTATTTTGAGTAAGCAAATGGAGTAAGTCGATCGAAAAATTGTCTTTAATAATTTGCTTGGTTGAAAAGTTAACTGCTACGGTTATATTTTGCAGTTGTGAGTATTTTTTTATATCGTGAAGGACTTTATCTAAAACTAGCTTGCCTACTTGAACTATTTGACCAGTAGTCTCTGCTACAGGTATGAACTTTGCTGGAGAGATCCACTCATCGTTACAAGACCACCTAACTAGAGCTTCAACTCCTATAATTTGGTTTCCGTTCAAGTTATGTATAGGTTGGTAGAATACTTCTAATTCGTTGTTCTTTAGTGCTATGTGTAAGTTATTTCGGATAGTAACTATTTCGTTGTGTTTATCATCCATTGATTGATGATAAAAGTGTACTTGGTTACCTCCAAGAGCTGTAGATTTTTCAAGAGCTATATTTGCTTGCTGAAGGTTTAGCTTAAAATCAAATAATTCGGAAGTTTGATAATGTACCACTCCAGCGCTTGCAGTAAGGTTGAATTCAAAAGTATCAATGCAGTACGCTTTGGATAAGTCCACTATTAAAGCCTCAATCTTTTGCTCAAGAGTAGTTGGTGAAGTATTAGTAAAATATAAAACAAAGCTATCGTTTATTCCTTTAGAGATTAATACTTGGTTATCAATATTTTTGCTTATTTTTTCTGAAGCTTTTTTCAGAATTTTATCACTGGTTTCGTAACCTAAAGAGTTATGTATCTCTTCAAAAAAATCTAGTTTGATTATGACGACTGAAAAATCACTGTAACCTCTTACTGACCAAAGCTTTAAAAACTCTTCCTCCAAGGCTTTCAGTCTCAATAAACCTGTTAATTCATCATGTCTTTCCTTAAATTCCAAGACTCTTGATGAATCAGCAACCAGTACAAAGATGAATGTAAATAGGAAGGTAAGCCATAATATTAACTGCTCAATTATTGTGTCAATGTGTATTGCTTTGTAGTCATTGATAAAGGTATAGACATTATGTTCAACTAAATCCATCACATTTATTTTTTCAGTAATAAAGTGGTTATAACGGCTAGTTAGGTTGTTCAAATCAACCTGAGTTTCATTTTTATAATCTATTGAAAAGTATATATTTGGAGTTAACTCTAGATATGTATCATATTGGCTAAGATATTTTAAATAACTTTTCTCTAATAATAAATTCATATCTAGTAAGTTTACTATATAAAAATGACTCTGATCCGCAAGTTTAATAGAAGCTAAAAACATCAGAATGGGTATATCTGAGTCTAGGGTTAATGAGTTAGCTGCAAATTGGACCTCCTCTACATCCCTTTTAATCCATGATCTTATTGTAGGTTTATCTAGCATTCCATTTAAGTAAAAACTACTAGAAAAATTATCACCTGAAATGTAATTTAGTTCGCTATCAAGAACTAAAATACCTTTGATAATATTATAATCACTAATATAATTTTTTGAGTCTATATTAATTAGACGCATGAAATCTTCAAACTTCACTTTTTCTACTCTGCTTTTTATTCTAGCTAGAGCCTTTTTCTGTGAAATCAGAGAGCGGTTTATCATTGTTTCCATTAAGTGTATTTTTTCTCTTGCATTAGTATCTTGGGTTTTGACTAGATTTAGAGAGGATTGATGCCACACAGTCGAACCGATTAATACAACTATGAATACAACTAATTTTATTTTTTTCATTTCATTTATTTGTATATTTTTATGAAAAGCTTTGATAGTAATCGCTGAAAAGCAAGTAAAAATAAAAATTGCGCACAATGATAAAGTAAATGGATTGTTATCAAGTCTCCCAAGATCTAAATTAACCTTCATGTGAAATAAAAAAGAAAACTGAATAAATAGAAAACACAGCGCAGTAACTATAGCTATTAGAATGCAATACTTCTTCTTGTTTAGGCTCAATTTTTTTATTGTTGCTAGGGCGACTGCAATTAACAATGAGGCTATGGCCGTTACAGGGCTTATTACCTTCATTAATTCATACCCAGAAAAAGTAGACTCAGCCATTCCTAGTGTAAAAATAATACAGTGAAAATATAAAATAGCACTATATAAGATGCTAGTCGCACTTCTTGTCACTTTAAACCTCATACAATAACCATTAAATTTATCACCCTGCTAAATACAACCTAAAAGTACTGTTTATATAGTTAAATGTAAACACAAAGGATTGTATGTTGTTCAAGTATTTAAGTAGGTGAGCGAAAAATGTACTTTAAACTGTAAACGTCTAAGTTGACATATAAATTCTCGACGTATACGATTTATATATGAATAATATGCGATATGTATATTAATAATATGCGGTATATATGATGGGAATAGTAAAAATATCAGACGGATTGCATGAAGAAATTAGAAAATCGAGTAATATCATGTCTAGATCTATCAATTCACAAGCAGAGTTTTGGATTAAAATAGGCATGCTCGCTGAGCTAAATCCGACACTCAACTACCATGAAATAATTAAAAAACAATTAATAAAAGAAAAGCTTACTATTCAGGATCTTTTGCATGAATAAAGCAATAGTAAAAACGGATGCAGAAATTGAGCTCATGAGAGAGTCAGGAAAGCTTTTAGCTCAAGTATTTAAAATGCTTGATGATTTTATTTGCGAAGGCATAACTACGTTAGATATAGACACTAAAGTAGAAAGCTATATTACCAATGTGTTACATGCTCGTCCTGCCAGTAAAGGGCAATATGGCTATCGGTATTCATTGAACTCATCAGTTAATGACGTAGTGTGTCATGGTGTACCCAATCATGTTTATAAGTTAAAAAGCAAAGATATTTTAAATATTGATATTACCTTAGAGAAAAATGGTTATATCAGTGATTCAAGTAAAATGTATACTTTTACAGCGACAACCTCAGAAGCTAAACGTTTGGTTAAAACGACTTATGATGCAATGTGGGAAGGTATTAAGTTGGTAAAGCCAAAAGCAACGCTTGGTGATATTGGCTATGCTATTCAAAAGCACGCTGAATCTTCTGGTTATAATGTAGTACGTGAATATTGCGGTCATGGTATTGGTAAAGAAATGCATGAAGAGCCGCAAGTTTTGCACTATGGTAAACCGCATACAGGATTAGTACTTGAAGCGGGCATGACATTTACTATAGAGCCTATGATCAACCAAGGTTCCAAGAAGGTAAAAACTAAAAAAGATGGATGGACAGTCGTGACAAAAGATAAAAAACTTTCTGCCCAATGGGAGCATACCATTTTAGTGACAGAAACAGGCTTTGAAGTATTAACACTTCGACACGATGAGAAAGTCTCTTAGCGAAATATTATCATAGTCCGCTTATAGCAATTTGCCGAAGCTCAGCTTTGAGCTGTGAGTTTAATCATTCGATTTAACACACTGACTAAATCGGCCATTGAGGTTTTAGTAAATCATAGCAATTCACGTGTTACAGTTTATAGAATAGCTATCCGATGAAAGAATTATTCTATCGGATAACTATCAAAGGTTTTAGCCGCTTTAAAATTTATCTGATATTTCATGAGCTAACCTATGAATTCTAGGTGCTGAGACAAATGATATAACTCCAGCAGCTGGCCACGCTAGAAACCACGCGGACATCCAATAGTTGATAAAGCTATTTATCAAACCCATGTTGATATAAGTAACCCAAGCTGACATAAAAAAAGTAAGTACAAAAGACATTAATATTGCGAAAATAAAGCGATGCTTCATCTAAATTTCTCCTATATTCATTTTAAGTGATGGAATATAGTTTATGGGCTTACATATCTGTAGTATATACGTAGAATTAATAATCCCATTTACATATTTGTAAAGACAATGCTTGATAACCTTAAAATTTTTATAACTGTTGCCGAGTTGAAAAGTTTAACGCGTGGAGCAGAGAGCCTTGGGATGACTATTGCCACGGTTTCAAGGCGTTTACACGAGCTAGAGAAAAAACTAGGGTGCGAGTTATGTCATCGTTCTAATAAAGGACTAACTCTTACTAATGCGGGGCAAGTTTATTATGAGGAAACCGCCAGCTTTATACATGAGCTGGATATACGACTTTTAAATTTAGATAATGCCCTCAATAGTTTGAGTGGTGAACTTAAGGTAATGGTTCCTACAAATATCGGTAGCGGGCCCCTTAATGAGTTCTGGCGAAATTTCACTGTTAATAACCCTGATATTTTGCTCAATATTACATTAGGTGACCCAGATGACGATGTAATCTCTAACCAGATTGATATTGCTATTCGCTCAGGCCCTCAAGAAAATTCATCTCTAGTACAAAAAAAAATCGGCTCGATTAGTTCTGTATTAGTTATATCGCCAAGTTATAAAAAACTTCTACCTAAAACGGTATCTCAATTAAAATCCTGTCCGAGTATTGCTGCTAATTTATTCAAAGACTGGGCTTTAACAAATGACGAAGAAAAGTATATTTACCCCAAAAAGCATAATCATATAAGTAACGATATGAGCATTACTTTAAGCTTGGTCAAGGCTGGATCAGGAATAGCTCTTCTGCCGATGAGTATGGTTTACAATGAAATTGAAAATGGTGAAGTAGAGCGGGTATTGCCCTTATGGAGTGGCGAACCACGCGAAATATCACTTCTATGGCCAAAAAAAAGAGCGTTATCAAAACGAGCAATAAAATTTCGAGATGAGTTAATTGCATTTCTGGAAAAACAAAAATGGTTTAATGTGAATTTGTAGCATTGAGGTTGCACTTCCATTTTGTCCCTGTGCGCTATCTTCATCTATATCAGACTCTGAAATCGGGTCTGGTATAGGTGCAGATTTAAGCATCGTTCTGTTCTGATGCTTCCAAGGTATTGTCAACTCTAACAGTGCTCTTTAGTTTTCTATGGTTAAGTAGAAGCTAACAGGCTCTTAAATTTTTAATCTTTTTCTATATTAGTGATGGCTTAGTTCTGCTTAGAGCGAAAAATCAGACATTAGAATAGGTAGAAATTTAGCCCTTAAATCGTAAATACTGAAATTCTACCGATTACTTTATTGCGTACTGACAATGCCTATTTGTCAACGACAAACTAAAGAGTAACTTTAAATTAATATGTCATTGTATGGTTGTATTTTATGTCAGTGAATGGTTGCAGGTTATCTATAAGTGATTGATATATTTATCCAGTGCTTGTCATGCTTTGCATGCAGCGACAAATGGCGTAATCAATTATAGCTCAAATCCTTTAGATGAAATTGAACTAATTCAAAATGGTTTAAATATGAATAGCGTTGAGGGATTTAGACGTGAGTTACGTTGGGATCTCCAATCATTTGCTAGAGCTATTGGCACAGACCCTAAGACATATAACCTTTATAAAACAGAGCATAAATGCTTAAGTGTAACCTTGAGTGAAAATGCTTTTGAATTAGCACATTTGGCATCAATTTGTATTAACTACTTTGAAAACATTCAACGATGGAATACGTGGTTAAATACATCTTCCTTACATTTTGGTTCTGAAATACCCTTGACGTTTATTAATTCTATTGCCGGTCGAAAGTTGATTAAAAATGCTGTGCATAGCCTTAGTTACGGCTATAGTGCGTGAAATATAAGTCGTCAGTGCTAGCTGAAGGTATAAACCTTTTCGCTCCCAACATCATCCTTAGGCAGGCAAACATACATCGAATAGCTTGCTGATTCGGTCTAGAACTTCTGAGAAAATCAATTAAAGCTGTATTTTTGGCTGTTTCTTCAAACTTTTCCAAAATCCTTTTTCTTCAAAATGTAAACTCAAAGATTAGCTTCCCTATATTGCCTTAATTTTAAAGTACTCACTTAGAAATTAGCCATTTTCTAAATCAAAAAGCCTATTAGCAAATGCATTGCGTTCCTCTAATAAGGAATCATACATTGAATATAACTCTTGGATATGGATCATCAACATAGTAATGGTCTCTTTATCATCATTTTTTTTTGCTTGAAATAGTTTATTTTTAAGGTTTTCGTTGCGTCTAAGTAACACCTCCGTCTGAGATTTTTGTTGTTCCACTAACTCTTGTTTTTTTTGTTCTTTTTTTAGGTTATTGATCATTTCTTTAATATCTGGATGGCGGTTATATATCAAAGAGTGGGAAACTCCGCATTTATCAGCTACTTTTTTAATAGTGATCCGCTCATTACTTTGTTTAAATTCTCTTACACAAGATAATAATAGTTCTCGAGTAGGCATATTAGTTCTCGATATTTGATTTTAAATTATGGGCTAGTACTAACTTATCAATAACTTCATTTGCTGCATTTAGGTTATCTTTTAATCCAGTAAGAAGTGACTGATAACGGGCTATATCGGGTAATAATTGAATACGCTCGATCTTTCCTTCACAGCTGTGTTTGATTGCTTTCCAATAATGTAAGTGTTTTGGGGTTACATAGTAAGTATCACAATATAAACAATGGGAAGGATCTGATACATTTTTTATCTTGCATCCTAATCCCTTTGTACAATAGCCATGTGGCAATCCCCTAACGCTATCACTATTTTTAGTTGCAAAGTCTATTAACTCTTGAGTATTATTAAAATGAGGCTGCTGTGCTGAAGTGTAAATTACGTGATCTTCATTTGAATTAAGCTTTGTAAGAAGTTTAGAAAGTCTATCACCTCCTCCTCCTGTAATTTGAGCTTTCTTTGCTGAACTAACTATATCTTCAATAGCTTGTTTATTGACTAGTTTTTCAAAGTATTCAATCACTGTACGTAATTCATTTAACGATTCGTAACCACGCTCAGAATAAATCAATGACATCACTCGTTTGATATGCTTGAATTGATATTTAATATCAT
>Ga0209309_10001511_pt1 | contig 23132 bp, 18 predicted proteins | sample COGITO_mtgs_1204_2_FD_184807 | JGI IMG/M metagenome (GOLD analysis project Ga0209309, IMG submission 184807) | Pelagic marine microbial communities from North Sea - COGITO_mtgs_120412 (SPAdes) (version 2) | ecosystem: Environmental > Aquatic > Marine > Epipelagic ... | reverse complement strand
CTTTTTCCTTTCCTTCCCCTGAACTAATTAAGAAGAAATTTAGTGCAGTTGAATCTGAAGTCCAGTAATCTAGATGAATTGAAGTATAACCACTTACATTCAATGGAGATGAGAATGCGGTTCCTTGATAATTCAAATTAGTATATTTCATTACTGAATTACCGTCTAAGTCTAAATTACTTACTTGTGTACTTTGCCCCCAATTTGGATTAAAATCTGTTCCTTCTACATCTGTGTAAGAATCACTAAATATAGAAATGACATCCTCTGAAGCTGCAGATGGTAAAGTTGGTCCAGTAGCTGGAGTTGTTGCAACAGCTTTTTTGAAGTAGATATTATCAAAGAATACAGTGCCATTTCCGTCTACCTTGAATTGAATCACATCCGCTAAGTCTACTACATCGGAAAAATCAGTCAAAGGAATATCAATGCTATTCCACTGTCCTAGATTACTTACATCTAATGCTTTAGCTTTTTCCTTTCCTTCTCCTGAACTGATTAGGAAGAAATTTAATGTAGTTGCGTCTGGAGTATAGTAATCAATGTGAATTGATTCATAGTCAATTACATTTAAAGGAGAAGCAAAAGCAGTTCCTTGGTAGTTTAAATTAGAGTATTTCATTACTGAATTACCGTCTAAGTCTAAACTACTTACTTGTGTACTTTGCCCCCAATTTGGATTAAAATCTGTTCCTTCTACATCTGTGTATGAATCACTAAATATAGAAATTACATTTGCAGCAGCAGCAGTTGGTGCAGTTGGTGCAGTAGTTGGAGCTGAATTAACAGGCGCCTCACCATGGAAGTAGATATTATCAAAGAATACAGTGCCATTTCCGTCTACCTTGAATTGAATAACGTCTGCTAAGTCAACTACATCAGAAAAATCAGTCAATGGTATATCAATACTATTCCATTGTCCTAGATTACTTACATCTAATGCTTTAGCTTTTTCCTTTCCTTCCCCTGAACTAATTAAGAAGAAATTTAGTGCAGTTGAATCTGAAGTCCAGTAATCTAGATGAATTGAAGTATAACCACTTACATTCAATGGAGATGAGAATGCGGTTCCTTGGTAATTTAAACCAGCATATTTCATTACTGAATTACCATCTAGTTCTATATTGCTTACTTGTGTACTTTGTCCCCAGTTTGGATTAAAATCTGTTCCAGCTACATCTGTATAAGAATCACTAAATACAGACATTACGTCTGCTGCGTCCAAAGATGGCGCTGTTGGAGCGGCTGCTGGACTACTAACTTCTTCAACAGCTACAGGAGTAGAGAATGCTATATTGTCTATATAGTAAGTTGTTTCTGCACTGTTGGTGATATTAATTGCCGTGATGATAACAATTCTGTCATATTTATTGCTGTCCTCATCAGAAAAATTATACACTAATTTCTCCCAAGCACCAGTTGCTGTAGTAGTTACTGTGGCTTCTTTGAAATTATCTGAATTTGAGGAGTCTTCAATTTTTAACAATACATTTTGTCCTGGTGCTGCTGAGTGAACGTCAATAGAGATAGCTTCTTGACCAGCAGGGAAGATAATTTTTTCATTCAAGTTAAAAAAGAAACCAGCCCATGGTTCTATACCTGCATCTTCTTTAATTTTCAACACTTTTGAAGAACTGTTTACCGTTCCAGGGTTGGGATTATCTACATAATTAAGCTCTAAATACTCGACTCCTGCAGCTCCTCCAAACCTTCCCCAAGTTCCAGTCAGATTAGCATCTGACAAGGCACCTTCTTCAGAAAAGGGATTTCCATTACATTCAAAGTCAATAGTCGCTGTGTTCAAACTTGGAAGCGCTTCCGTAAAGCTATCACAACCTTCTACAACTACTCCAACTGGCTCCGGTTCTGGATCAATAATAGGTTCGCTGTTGTCGTCATTTGAGCAAGCCACTAGAGTTAATGCACTAGCAAATAAAAATACTTGTTTTTTGTTAAATAAACTTGATATTTTCTTCATAATTTAAAAAATTTTGAGCCAATATAATAAAAAGTTTAATTTATTATTTGATTTATTATTTTTTTCACAATTTTGTTTATATTTTTTATAATTTTTGATGTATTTATGAAACACAAAATTTTTAATTAGCTTCTTTTTGCTTTGTACAGCGTTTACTTTAGACTAGCTTTGTTGTTTCAAATTGGCTGCGTAGTTCAACTGGATAGAATATCAGATTTCGGCTCTGAGGGTTGGGGGTTCGAAGAATTTTATAATTATTAATCTTTAACGAATAAAACCCAGTAAATTCATGCCTTCATGTAAGATTTTATTTAAATATAGCAACTATAATTAATACCCAAATCTACTGTTATTAATTGATTTTAGCAACCGATTTGGCATTTAATATTGTTGAGTTTTTGGTTACCTAAATTTAAATACCAAAAAGTTTCAGTACATCATTAGATTTTAGTAGAGGGGTGGGTTTAATAGAAACGGTTTTCTTTTTGATGTTGATTGTGATATCTATATATAACTCAAATTCAATAAGCTTTTAATTAAAATCTATAGTAAGTATATCCTTATAGATCTGTACAGGAAATTGTTTCAAGTTACCTGAGGTGCTATTTGAACTACAAAAAGAAGTGAAACCCTCTCCTGTTCCAAATGAATTACCGTGATTATTGCATCTAAATCTGTTATTGGAATAGGTCCATTGATTTCTTGTCCCTAAGTGCGGGCAACAATTATCAAAGGCCATATAGTTTTCCTGATCCTTTCTTAGGATGAGTATCCCATTTTCCATATCATTCACAAAAGCACTGATTTCTTCAAGTGGTTCATAATTTTCATTAGAAAGATCTATGTACAGAAGCTTGTTTTCATAATAGTATCCATCGGATTCAATCAGCTCTTTAACTTCTTGGTATCTAGATTCTTCTTCTGATAATGGATCTTCGTTGTTTTCTCCAACAGTATCATCAACAATAAAAGTAGCAGTTATTTCAAGAGGTTCACTAATGGTTACTTGAGTAGTTGATTCAGAAGATTCAATGGCTCCTTTCCAGTCTTGAAATATCCATCCATCTACTGGATTAGCAGTTAGTTTTATAGTAGTTCCAGAATCATAATCTGTTGTACGTCCAGTATTTATGATCTCTTCTAAAACTTCTCCTTCCCCTTCAATATTTAGAGTTAATGGATACTTCTTTTTTTCAAAGTTAGCGGTCAGTGTAATGTCAGATGAAACATTTATAGTTCTTGTAGCATTTGCGTTTCCATCTGACCATTCTTTGAAGATATATTCTCCTTGAGGAACGGCAGTAACACTAATTTCAGAACCTTGGTTAAACTCACCACCTGCAGTACTCACTGATCCACCTTCACCAGCTGAGATTAAAACATTGTATTTAATTAGTGGAACTTCGACAGGATCATTATCCTCTCTACTACAACTATAAATAAGCGGTGCACTCATCATTGCTATAACAACTGCAGGGCAAACACTACTAACAAATTCCTTTCTTTTCATAAATCCAAACTACAAAAAAACAGTAAAAATAAATACTCTCATTATATTGAGAGAATATAATATTAATGAATCTTTTATTAAATTTATTAATAAAAATATTCAAAGTGCAACAGAAACGACCAAACCAAGAACCACCAATAGATCTAGTTGAGCAATTCTATAAAGAAAATGTAGATCTGAAAGCTATTTTGAATGCTAGAAAGGCTAAGAAAGAAGTTACTTCTGGACTAGAACCTTACACTGGAGAATTTGGACCAGCTCAAAAGAAGCATCTTTTGAACAGGACAATGGTGGGGATGGCCAAGCGTCATATGGATGATTTAGAGGGTCTTTCTTTGGACGAAGCGATTGACTTAATATTCACTCCTGAAGAATTGGGAGAACCAGTTAATGATTATTTTTTTGAAATAACAAATGAACAATGGAATGAAAAATATGGTAGAGATGATGTAGGGCCAGGTGAACCTTTTGTTTATAAAGATTGTGTAAGATATGGTTATAATGAGGAATGTGGTGAACATCAAAGATTTAGAGCTGTAGATTCTTTTTTTCGAAAAAACATATACTATCAAAATACCTCCATACATTGGAAAATTTACCTGTTTCTTCACAATTTACTACCAACAAATACTGCTCCAGGAGGGTATAAGGCAAGATTCGGCTACCTTAAACTAATTTTTGACTCTTGCTTTGAAGATTATAGAAAAACAATCTATGATATAACAATTAACCCTTCTATGCTAGAGTATTTAAATCTTGGCCTTAGTAGAAAAGAGACCCCAGACGAAAATTATGCAAGGGAAGTTCAAGAATTATTTACTGTAGGTAAGAGACCATTTTCTAAATACACAGAGGAAGATGTTAGAGAAATTGCCAGGGCATTAGTAGGTTGGCAAATAAATTGGGACTCACGTTTTGATGAAGGTTTAGTTACTAGTAGGTTTGAAAAATGGAATCATGACATTGAAGACAAGCAATTTTCATCATTTTATAATAATACAATTATAAAGGGTAGAGAAGGGGAGGATGGAGCCAAAGAATTGGATGATGTTATTGAAATGATTTTTAATACCGACGAATCAGCTATATACCTATCAAGTAGATTGTATCAATTTTTTGTTTATCATGATATTTCAGATACCGTAGAGGAAAATATCATTAAACCTATGGCTAAAGTAATGAGAGAAAATAATTTCTCTCTTATTGAGCCTTTAAAATTGCTTTTAAATAGCGCACATTTTTTTGATGCTTCTTTTTACAACAGTATGATTAAATCACCACAAGATTTTGTGTATGGAATGTTAAAAGAGTTCGACATGTTTAACGGTGACATAAGGAATTATCAACAGGAACAAAATGGCAATGATAGCTACACACCACCTGACAGATTAACAAATCCAATATCTAAATGGTATTATTTTGACAACCAAATTCAATGGAATCTCTGGAGACTTGGAATGCAAGTTGGTAATCCGCCGAGTGTGTCCGGTTGGCCAGCATATTATCAAGCTCCAGTGTATGACTTATTTTGGGTAAATTCAAAGACTATTCAAGAAAGAGTTAATCTTTCAAGTTCGATAACTAAGTGGGGATTATGGATGGATGATGGAGATCAATTGGTTTTAAACAGTATAAGTTATATTTTAACATATCAGAGTGTAGATGATTTAGATGCTTTAATTCAGGAGCTAGCAAATCGTTTTTTAGGAGGAAACGTTCCTTTAAAAACAAAAGATAGGATTAAACAAAATGTTTTAAATGGAGTAAATGAATCTTATTGGACAGATGCCGTTAACGACTATAAAAACAATCCTACTCTTAACAGTAGAAACGATTTAGATTGGAGATTCCGAGAATTATTATCCAAACTGTTTCAACTAGGTGAAATAAATTTATTTTAAGATGGAAAGAAAACATTTTTTACATACTCTTGCACATGTAGCTGCAGCACCAACAATATTTTCTTCCTTAGCTTTTAATAAGTTAGATTTCTCCACTAATTCTTTTTTGTCTAATACAATCGAGGAGGGAAGAATCATCGTGATTATTAGAATGAATGGTGGTAATGATGGATTAAATACTGTTATCCCTTTGGATCATATGTCTGCACTCTCTAATGCTAGGCCTCATGTCATTCTACCTGAAAATAAGATAGTTTCATTAGGTTCCAATGATGTGGGTTTACACCCTGCTTTGAGTGATTTTAAAACTCTTTTTAGTGAGGATAGATTAAAAATCATTCAAAATGTTGGATATCCAAATCCTGATTTTTCTCACTTTAGATCCACTGATATATGGCAATCTGCTTCTGATTCTGATGAGTATTTTAATAGTGGCTGGATTGCTCGATATATTGAGGACAAACATCCTACTTATCCTGAAGCATATCCAACTGAGGCTTATCCTCATCCACTAGCTGTAGAAATTAATGGCGGATCTTCTATGCTTTTTACTGGAGAAAAGTCTTTTACAAGTTTTCAAGCAGGTAATCCAAGTAATTTTCAAGAGATTATCAATGAATTTGATAATGAATATCCCTCTGATAACAAAGGAAACAAGCTAAAGTATCTCCAGCTAATTGCTAAACAATCTATGGTGTATAGCAAAATTGTTAAAGAGAAATATGAAAATGGGAAAAATACAGTCTCATATGGTAATTCAAACCTTGAAAGACAGTTAGAAATAGTAAGTCAGCTTATTAATGGAGGACTTAAATCAAGAGTTTATTTAGTTGATTTTGGAGGTTTTGATACCCATGACACCCAAGTAGATTCATCAGATAGAACAAAAGGACAACACGCCGCACTTTTGCAAGAATTAAATGATGCTGTTACCACTTTTATTAAAAATTTAGATGCCAGCGGCTTATCAGACAACGTTCTAGCAATGACTTTTTCTGAATTTGGAAGGACTATTGTATCAAATGGATCCAATGGAACTGATCACGGAACAGCAGCCCCTTTGTTTATTTTTGGAAATAAAGTAGACCCAACAATTTTAGGTAACAATCCGTATATACCATCAAACATTTCATGGCAAGATAACTTAGCTGTTGAATTTGATTTTAGGCAAGTATATTCATCTTTAATAAACCAATGGATGGGTGGTGGTCCAACAACATCCAAAGACATTTTATTCAAAGACTTCGATGAATTGCAAATTGTGTCTAAAGAATATGTAGATTCTGACAACGATGGAGTTGCAGATATTAATGATAATTGTCCAGACACACCTGAGGGCTCTGTTGTGGATTTGAATGGATGTGTACTGTTTACTCTTGCAGCTAATAATTATAGCGTCAAGACAGTCTCTGCGAGCTGTATTGGCTCTAATAATGGAAAGATAGAAGTTAGTGCACAGGACACTTCCTATACTTATCAAGTAAACATTTCAGGAGTTGATTCTACTTACAGCCTATCTTCTGATAATAATCATAGTCTAGTTATAGAAGATCTAGAAGTAGGCCCCTATACTATCAATTTCACTATAGATAGCCAGGAAGGTTATATTCAATCATTTGAAACGAGTATTACAGAACCAGCTCCATTGCAAGGTAAAGCACAAGTAGATTATTTCTCAAAAACAGCTAAGCTTAAATTGAGTGGTTCTGAGGTTTATTACATTGAAGTAAATGGTCAAATGATGGCATCTAATACCAATGATTTTTCTGCGCCATTAAAGCCAGGTAAAAATATAATAAAGGTTACTACTCCATTAGATTGTCAAGGAGTATATGAGGAAGTATTGTTTATGAGTGAAAAGCTTAGATACTTCCCGAATCCTGTACAGAATGAATTAAATATAACTGTACCAGGTACGGATAGTGAAATCAATATTGAGATATTCACAGATGGAGGTGCAAACTTATACAGAGGAACTCATTCCATAAATGGGTCAAGAACCATTCAGCTGCCAATGTCTAGATATAAGTCAGGACTTTACATAGTCACAGGAAGTGGTAAGACCGTAAATGAATCATTCAAAATCATTAAGAACTAATGAAAAAATATTTAATAAAAAGTTCAAGGATTTTAGCAGCTGTTACAATAGGTGTAATGCTAATTAATTGTAGCTCAGATTCTGGAGGATCTGATCCTGTGGTTCCATCTACCCCAACAGCACCAGCTCAAAAGGCTAAATTCACTGTTACAATATCCGCGGGTAGTGGAGGAGCTGTGAGTACTACAGGAGGAACATATGAACAAGGACAGACAGTTAGTGTAACTGCTACACCCCAAGGAGAGTATATTTTCTCAAATTGGTCTGATGGCAATACCAATGCAACTAGAACCATCACAGTTTCATCTAATACGAACCTCACTGCTAACTTTGAACTTAGAAAGTATCCTCTTACGGTCAATATTGAAGGAGAGGGAGAAGTATTAGAAGTAATAGTAAGCTCAGGAAGAACAACAGATTATGATTCAGGAACAACAGTTAAGTTAACAGCTGTACCTGCTGAGGGATGGAAATTTGGAGAATGGACAGGAGTTATTGAGTCTTCAGAATTAGAGGTTCAAATACTTGTAAATGAAGCTAAAGAGGTTAATGCAAGTTTTATATATGTTGACCCTCCAATTGCTTCTATGCTTTCTTTTCCTGAAGATGATAAAGTATGTCAAGAGGGTACGAGTGTGAGTGATACAGAGAGTTTTGTGAACTTTCAATGGGAAGCTTCTGAAAATACAACAAGCTATGATTTAATTATCAATGATATTGAGGCAGAAACATCAGTAACCTATTCGGATATTACAGAGACTAATAAAGATGCAACTCTAGTCACTGCAAGATCATACTCATGGCAAATAGTATCAAAATCAGATGAAACTAGTACTACAGCTACTAGTGAGTTGTGGCAGTTTTACCTAGCAGGTGATGGAGAAGAAAACTATGCCCCTTATCCAGCTAGTATTATATCTCCAGCATCAGGATCTACTGTAGCTGCTTCAGAGGAAGGGTTGATCACTCTTAAGTGGTCAGGAGAAGACCCAGATGAAGATACACTGACTTATACAGTTTATATTGACACAGTAGACGGTTTACAGGACACTAATGGCACAATAACAGGTCTCACTGAAACAGAAACCACCTACGAGGTTACATCAGGATCAGTATATTATTGGAGAGTGAAAAGTTCAGATGGACAGAGTAGTTCATTTACACAAGTCTTTTCATTTAGGGTAGAGTAAAAATTAAGTTTAGTATGAGTTATTATAAAGGGTGAAATGTCACTTTTCATCCTTTATATTTACCCTGAAAACCAACACACTTCCCCGCAACCAGGCACTACAACATTCTAATCAAAACAATTAGAAATTCTTTGTTTAATGCCTCTTTTCCGAATAATAGATTAGGCAAACTCTAAAAGGGCATTATACTCTCATTATATTGATAGTATTTTTTTCTTGCTGTTATCATATTAAATTGGCTAATCAACTTATATCCTTGTTCTATACGGATAATTAGATATTAAACAACACTACACAATACAGCGAGTGCCTCTGCTGTTTTATGCTGGGCGATAAGATTTTTGGCAATGCGGTGGACTGCCTCATGTTTATTTGCTGAATTAGAAAGGGGCAAGATCTTTTTTAGAGAATGTTGCGCTTTGGCATGATCAATAGCTGATTGGCTGGGCAATTCAATACTATTGCCTAGTTTACCTAGATCGTTTCCGGTCAATATACGGCTGTTCTGGACGTGCTTTGGAAGACTGTCCACACCTATACCTTTGGTTTTTATAGGTTTTTCAATCTCAAATAAGGCGTCTTCAGTGATTCTGGCATACCAGTTTTCGCCCAATCTGGCCACCAAATCTAGCTTAAGTGTATCTAGTTTGCCTTCTGCACCCAAGTAGTTTTTGTTTATATGAATGTTTACTACCCTACATATTACTAGGTTCCCGGCACCACCTTCCGTACCCAGTGCAATAATTTGATCTACCACACATTCAAAAGAAACAGGCGATTCTGCCACCCTAGGAGGGCTTATTTTTTCAGATGCTATAGGCGTAAGACCAGATTTTATGAACTCGTTTACCCCCTTGTCGTATTCTGTACTAGAAAGTGACATTTGCTCCACAATGGAATAATTAACTATGTTGATACAAACTTCTTTAACCTCTTTTACATTCTCTAAGCTGTGCTTAGTGGTGTTGTCTGAGCCTCTTCTAGATGGAGAAAACACAAGTATTGGGGGATTGGCACTAAACACATTAAAAAAGCTAAACGGGCTTAAATTTACAGTTCCTTCCAGGTCTACTGTGCTAGCAAAAGCAATAGGTCTTGGAGCAATAGCAGTGAGTAGGAGTTGGTGTAACTCCTGTGTAGTCATAGCGTTTGGATCTGTGGTAATGGTGTTGTTCATGGTATTCTTTTATGGATTGGAGGGTAATAGTTGAGTACTCACTGTTCCAAAGCCTACCCGTATGCCGTCTTTCTCGCAGTAGCCTTTCATAATAACCGTGTCGTAATCTTCAATAAAACAACGCGTTTCTCCGCTGTCTAATTTTATAGGGTTTTTTCCGCCCCAGGAAAGTTCTAACATAGAACCATAAGACCCTGGGTCTTTTCCGCTAATGGTTCCAGAGGCCATAAGATCACCTACCTTTAAATTACAGCCATTTACGGTATGGTGGGCCAATTGCTGGGCCATATTCCAATACATATATTTAAAGTTGGAATGACTCACTACGCTTGGCTGTTTGTTTAGAGGGGCTATAGACACCTCTAAATGAATGTCAAAATTCTTACGCCCTTTAAAGGATAAGTAGGGAAGAACCTCTGGTTCTTGTACTGGCCCGCTCACCCTAAAATAGTCTAAAGCTTCTATAGTGACCACCCAGGGAGACATTGAAGATGCAAAGCTCTTACCTAAAAAAGGGCCCAAGGGAACGTATTCCCATTTTTGAATATCTCTCGCAGACCAGTCATTAAAAAGCACTTTGCCAAAAATGTAATCTTCTGCATGATCTGCTTTTACGCTTGTTCCTAAGGCCGTATTTTTTCCAATGATGAATCCCATTTCTAATTCAAAGTCTATTTTTGAAGAGGGGGCTAAAATAGGACTTTTTGATTGGGCCAAAATGACCTGTCCATTAGGCCTATGAATGTCTGTGCTGCTGACCACAATCGAAGAGGTTCTTCCGTGATAGCCAACAGGCAAATGCTTCCAATTGGGCAATAAAGCATTTTCGGGGTCTCTAAACATTTTCCCTACATTGGTTGCGTGTTCTATACTAGAATAGAAATCTGTGTAGTCTCCAATAGCAACTGGGAGTTGCATTTGAACTTCTTCCATAGGATAAAAAGCGTCCATATGGGTGTAGAGTATAGAATTTATGTCACAAAGTTCAGATTGAATGTGTTTCCTGATTTTGTTTGTGGTTTCTTTACCAAGGGAAATATAATCATTTAAAAAACGATTTTTAAAAACACTTTCCTCTAAGTGGAAATGGTCAAAGACACCTAGTTTGTGTGCTTTGACCAAATCTAATACCTGTTTTCCTATGGCAATCCCCAATCTGGTTCCTGTTTTTTCTGTATAGAAAACACCGAAAGGTATATTGTGTATACTAAAGTCTGACTTTTCTGGAATTTTAATCCAAGGCTTTCTCATAAATTATTTTTTTTCAATAAGCTCCATCCCATCTGAAACTAATTTGCAGTAGGCACTTATGGATTTTAATTGACTTAAATGGTCATGTATTTCTTGTTCTAGTTCGTGGTCTTTTTCGTAAATCAATTCATACATTTCAAGAGATAAAAGCCAATCCTTTGGGTAGTTTTCTTTGAGTTCTGTTAAGATATTTAAAAGGACAGATTTGATTATTTTATTGTTTTCCCTCATCTCACTAATTTCACCATACATCTCGTAAAGTTTTAATTGGGACGTGTTATATGTTGGCTTTCTGCTTTTTGTTTTTGAAACCTGGTATAAATTTTCAAAGGAGTTTTTACTGGCGGGTCCTGCAAATGCAGAAGATATTTTTTTGCCAATGGCCATGTCATAAACCCCCCATTCTGGTTTAAATAAGCGGAGGTCTCCGTAACTTACGGTGCAATTATTAAATGAAATTAAAATTATTTTACCCTTTATATCTCTTTTCCCAGTGATAATTTCACCACAGACTTTAATGCCTCCCTCAAATTGGAGTTCCACCAGTTTTCCTTCATAAATGCCATATACCTCAAGGTCTTTAGGAGACATATCTTCAATGGATAGGTTGGTATTTTCTAGTTTCCCAATGGGGCTTCCAAAGCCATTTGGATGGTTGAGTACACCGTGACCATTGAGCTCCTTTTCTCTGGTTGCCAAAGCAGTTTTCCCTGTTGTTTGAATATATATGGCCTTGTTGTCTAAAACGATTACATTTGAAAACACGCCTGAGATTTGAATACCTGTACTGAGTTCAACGGTGCCTATATTTTTAGATTCAATAAGTTTTTCTACCCCACTAAGACCGCCAGTCCTCAAGGCCATTTTGTCTGCAAACTTTTCGAGTACATAACTTAAATGCGCGAAATTTGGGGTAACAAAAAGTTGTGGCTGTGTTTTTGTAATATCAAAATTCACCTGTGCTGCTTCTATGGTGAATGGCTTTTTTTCTACAGCCTGCTCAAGGCATAATTTACTTTCCTCAATTGAGGAAAGTAAACCAGCACCGTACATTTTTGGATTTTCTAGTGGGCCAATAAGCCCATATTCAACGGTCCACCAATGCAGGTTTCTTATCTGGGCCATTTCAGAAAGCCCACCCATATGGTCTTGCAGCTGCTGGAGCGTAGCTTCTGCTTCTGCTATGTTTTTTTGGTCTGCTTGGGGATCTTCTTTTAAGATAGACACTTTTCGAATGGCTTCATACATCTCATGGTCTTTGGCAGAAGAAATGGCTTTACTCCCTATTTCTCCAAACCTGCGGAGGTATTCAGAGTACTCTGGGTTTCCAATAATTGGCGCATGTCCTGCTGCCTCATGAATAATATCAGGAGCAGGGGTGTAGGAAATGTGTTCTATGCTGCGAATGTCTGAGGCTATGACCAATACATGATAGGCTTGGAACTCCATAAAGGCATTGGGTGGAATAAACCCGTCTACTGAAACAGCCGCCCAGCCTATCTCTTTTAAAATTCTGTTCATGCCTTCCATTTCAGGAATGCGGTCTATACTTATGCCTGCGCGTTCGATACCATTAAGGTAATAAGGGTGGGCTGTTTTTGAGAGATAACTCATGTTTAACCTCATGACATACCTCCAAACAGCATGATTTTGTGTGGTGTACTCTTTATAAGGTTGTTTAACAATAAATTCATGCAGGTGTTTAGGTAACTTTTTGGTCACCGCATTCCACTGAAAATTTTCTGCTTTTTCTGCTTTCATTGGCATGGTTAAATTTATAGAGTACCTCTATTTTCCTGTTCTCTCTCTATGGCTTCAAATAAAGACTTAAAATTCCCTACGCCAAAAGATTGTGCGCCTTTTCTTTGTATGATTTCAAAAAAGAGGGTGGGTCTGTCTACTATGGGTTTGGTGAATAACTGCAGCAAATAGCCTTCCTCATCCCGATCTATAAGAATGCCATTTTGTTTGAGTATTTCTACATCTTCATCAATCTTGCCAACCCTTTGCAATAAATTGTCATAGTAAGTTTCAGGGACGTATAAAAATTCCACTCCCCGCTCTTTCATAGTCGCTACAGTAGCCACAATATTGTCTGTAGCAACTGCAACGTGTTGCACACCAGGGCTTCCATAAAAATCCAAATATTCTTCTATTTGAGATTTTTTCATCCCTTCTGCTGGTTCATTGATGGGAAACTTTACCCTTCCATTGCCATTGCTCATGACTTTACTCATTAAGGCAGTGTATGTGGTAGAGATGTCGTTGTCTGTAAAAGAGATAATTTGCGCAAATCCCATGGTTTCCCCGTAAAATTTACACCATTTATTCATGTCTCCCCATCCTACATTACCCACAATGTGGTCAATAAACTTTAAACCAACGGGAGCTGGATTGTAATGCGATGTCCATTTTTTATAACCAGGTAAAAAAGGGCCCTTATAATTTTTGCGTTCCACAAAAATATGCACTACTTCTCCATAGGTATATATTCCGGACCTAATAACATGTCCGTATTCGTCTTCTTCCAAAGTAGGTTCCATAAATGACTTAGCACCCCTTTTGGTAGTTTCCTCGTAGGATTTTGTAGCGTTGTCTACCCAGAGGGCAATGACTTTAACCCCATCTCCGTGGGCATTAATGTGGGCGTTAATGGGACCGTCTTTTTGCAATGGCGTTGTTAAAACGAGGGTTATCTTATCTTGTTTTAATACATAAGAAACTTTGTCTTTTAAGCCAGTCTCCAGCCCTGCATAAGCATGAGATTGAAAGCCAAAGGCTGTTTTGTAAAAGTGAGCACTTTGTTTGGCATTGCCCACATAAAGTTCTATATAGTCTGTTCCTAAAAGGGGTAAAAAGTCTTCTGCGTCTGGAAATATTTTTTTTAGACCATATTCCGTATTTTGTAAATCTTTAAGCTGCTTTATTGCTGCCATTTTCTTTTAATTTAGATAAGTGTTTAGGATTCCTCTAACCAAGATTGGTAATAGGAGTCGTCATTAATTTTCATGGCATCTTCGGTGACCATAAGTGGTTTAAAGGTGTCTACCATTACGGCCAATTCAGCAGTTTCTTTTTTACCTATACTTTTTTCCATGGTTCCTGGATGAGGCCCATGTGGAATACCAGAAGGATGCAGTGTTATTTGCCCTTCTACTATGTTTTTCCTGCTCATGAAATTTCCGTCCACATAGTAGAGCACTTCATCTGAATCTATATTGCTATGGTTGTAGGGTGCAGGAACTGCCATGGGATGATAATCGTATAAACGCGGTACAAAGGAACAAATGGTAAACCCACTATTTTCAAAAGTTTGGTGCACTGGTGGTGGCTGGTGTACCCTCCCTGTTATGGGCTCAAAATCATGGATAGAAAATTTGTATGGAAAGTTATAGCCGTCCCATCCTACCACGCTAAATGGGTGTGCCGCGTAAACATATTCATGGATGAAGCCTTGCTTTTTAACTTTAATGACAAAATCTCCTTTTTCATTGTAGGTCTCTAATTCTTCTGGCCCATGTAAATCTCTTTCACAAAATGGCGCACTCTCTAGATGCTGTCCAAACCAATTTCTATATCTTTTAGGGGTATATATTGGATTTTTAGCCTCCACAATAAATAGCCTGTTTTCTTGGGTGTCAAAATCAATCTGGTAAATAATCCCCCTAGGAATTAAAAGGTAGTCTCCATATTTAAAAGAGATATTTCCCAAATGTGTCCTGAGTTTCCCCGAGCCTTTATGAATAAAGAGCAGTTCATCTGCATCTGTATTTTTATAAAAATAATCTCTTAGTGAATTTTTTGGAGCAGCCAGTACAATACTACAATCGCTGTTAGTTAAAACGGTTTTTCTGCTATCCAAAAAATCTGCTGTGGGAGGTATATGAAACCCTTTAAGTGCTAGAGATTTCATGTTTCTCTCTACGGCTATTTTTGGTGCCACACTATAAGATTTTAAAATTTCTTTTACCTGAGTGGGTCTTTGTGTGTGGTATAAAAGCGAAGACATACCGTCAAAACCAATTGTTCCAAAAAGCTCTTCATAATAAAAAGCTCCTTGCACGTTTTTAAATATAGTGTGTCTTTTCTGCGGAATAATTCCAAGCTTGTGATAGTAGGGCATAATGGTATAATTAGATTTTTATTTGAACCGTTTTTTCTTTTTTTACAGACAGTTTTTCAATGGCAATGTCTAGGGATTTCTTAGTTAAATTTAAACCATTTGGACTGTCCTTATATACTTCAAGCAGGGCTTTTTTAATGGTGTTTGAACAATCTTCAAAGAGCAGTTTGTCGCTTATCTCTCCTTTAATGTCCATTAAATAAGCAAAAACCCTAGCCATCCCACAGTTGGCAATAAAGTCTGGAACAACCGCTATTTTTTGGTCTATTTCAGATAGAATGGGTCCCATAAATATTTCTTGGTCATTGAACGGGACATTAGCACCACAACTCACCAGCTTTAAGCCGTTTTCAATGAGAGATTCCATTTGTTGTTTTTCTACCATTCTTGAGCCTGCAGCAGGAATAAATAGGTCTGCTTTGCATTGCCATGCAGCTACTATTCCTTGGTGGTTGGGAATAAAGTCAGGAAGGAAGTGCAGCTGGCCCTTTTTTTGATAAAAATTTTCAATTTGTGCTGTATCAAAGCCTTCATTATTTATGAAACCCCCTAAATGGTCAATGATCGCCACAATTTTAACCCCCAGTTGATTTAAGTAGCACCCAGCAGCAGCACCTACATTGCCCCATCCCTGAATAATGGCCCTTTTGCCCTGGATATTACCACCCCATATTTGATAATAATGTTTTACTGATTCAGCTACTCCATAACCGGTAATTAAATCCGAAACTAAATGGGTCCCTCCCAATGATGGAATGTATATTGGGTCTGATACGCGTTTAGATACGCCACTTTGTAAGCGAGCAATTATTGTGATATGCTGTGCTTCAAGGAGGTTAAAATGACCTTTTACAACACCTTCTTGGGGGTGTGTCAAACCCAAATTCCTAGTGATGGGTATGACTTCGTGAATTTCGTCTATGTTTAAGTCTCCTCCAGTCCCGTAATAACTTTTTAAAAGCGGGGTAATGGCGGCATACCATCGTTTTAAGACCTCTTTTTTTTTAGGGTCTAGTGGGTCAAAGTCTATGCCAGATTTTGCGCCTCCAATTTGGGGTCCTGAAATGGTAAATTTAATTTCCATGGTCTTAGCCAATGAAGTGACTTCATGTTTATTTAACCCCTTTCTCATTCTGGTACCGCCACCTGCAGCACCCCCTCTAAGAGAGTTAATAACCACCCATCCCCTGGCTTCAGATTCCTGATCTATCCATTCAAATACAATTTCAGGAGCAGCATGTTCAAATATTTCAATAAGACTATTCATATTTTAATAAACCTAAATTACAGATACCCTTAAAGTTATTTATCAGTAGTTAAATTAATGATAATACACTACAATTTTTTATATAATCAGAATATATATTATATTTATTAGCATTATAGCAGCAAATTATTCTTTTGTATTAAAATAAAACAAAATGCAGCATAAATTAGACACCACAGACTTTGCTATTTTAGAGCTATTACAGGAAGACGGGAGGGTCACTATAAAAAAAATTTCAGAAGCACTCAATCTTTCAACTACGCCTATTTTTGAAAGGATTAAAAAATTAGATAAGGGTGGTTATATTAAAAAATATGTCACGCTGTTAAATAATCATAAACTAGGCTTAAAGCAAGTAGTCTTTATTCAACTTACTTTAAAGGAGCACTCCAGGAGTTATATTGATAAATTCGCCAATGATGTAAAACAATTCCCAGAGGTCATGGAATGTTATAGGATTACCGGTAATTTTGATTTTTTGCTCAAAGTGCTCGTGACTGACATAGCATCTTATGAGCATTTTATTTTGACCAAACTCTCCTTGCTTTCAAACCTAGGAAATGTGCAAAGCCACATTGGTTTGTCAGAATCTAAAAGCACCACAAAGATTAATTTGAATGCTTTAAAGCCATAGTCAACTTATTACTGTCTTACTCAGCAACCATTACAACAGATATTCAGTCGTAATAAAGTTGGACGCTTTGGATTGAAGCAGGTTTTCAATAATTTTTTTGTTTTTAGGGCTGTCTTTGATAGCCACAAAGGTTCTTATTGAAAATGATCTCAAGGCGTCATAAACACTCAGTGTTCCTACTGCAGAATTTTTTCTTCCCCGCAACCAGGCACAACAACATTCTAATCAAAACAATTAGAAATTCTTTGTTCAATGTCTCTTTTCCTCATTTTATTGTAATCGGGGCCTAAGAGAGCCTAATTGTTGGTTGTATTCCCTTTGAAAAAACAAAAAATAATACTCTTTAAATCTTCCTTTGAAATTTCATTTTTACATTTCTTTGATATTAAATTAAACACGAATACTAAGTTTTTCTTGTATTGACTAGAGAGAGAAGATTTCAGTTTAGTTTCTAAAGCGGCTTTAAGGTATTCAATATCAGAGGGAGTTTTATTCTCACTAATATTTTCATTACTTATTATCTCAAATATCTTTAACGCTAGAAGTTGTGCTTTAGCCTCTCTTAAATGAATTGGGAAGTTGTTGGGATAAATATTGATATTGAATAATTGTCCATTAAATATCCTATATCTCCTTCCCATGGAATAGAACGAAATAAATACCTTTTTTTCTTTTGTAAACTTAACTTTCGGGTAACTTTGTGTGATCATTTGGCAACGGAATTGGCAATCATTAATAATTTTAGTTTTATTAATTTGTTGCTTTTTTCAATGAAATCAATACCTGGCTGCGTAGTTCAACTGGATAGAATATCAGATTTCGGCTCTGAGGGTTGGGGGTTCGAATCCCTTCGCGGTCACGAAATGAGAATCAATAAGAATAAACCTTCACACCTAGTGAGGGTTTTTTTATGCACTAAAATTACACTTCTAAAGTAGTCATTTATTTTCCAACTGTCAGTTTACTGTCAACTATTTAAGTGTTTTTGACACCTATTTGACACTTGAATTATAGTAATCAGGCATATCTTTAGAAACTTTGTCAACTTTAAATAAGTTGTCAAGATTAGTTTCTTCTTTTACAACTCCTTTATATAGTTCCTTAACCCGATTCATTAAAAGAGTCTTAACCATTGGAGTTTTTTCTTCAGTACTTAATACCTAAACCAACTCCAGAGAGAGAGGATAAGAACATAGTTCAACATTTTGAAGTAGAAATAATAGATAACCTAAAAGAACAATAATATTTTACTACAACGACATTAAGAAAGCATTAAAAGCGAGTTTCAAGAATGGCATAGCCTGTTATCAGGACAGCTTTAAAAACACCAAACTATGGATTAACAGAGGCTTTGTGGTACACTATGAGTATTAGCAAAACAAGACCTTTGGCAAGTCATCTTAGTGTTTAAAGGGGGAGTGTATTAAGTAGAGGTAAATGTTGTTTATATTTGATTTCACAAATCCATATAATTATACGCTACAATAAGTTATTTTATGAAAATAGTATTTGCCATTTTGTGTATTGCAGGAATAGCTATTCCTTATTATTATATCTTTAAATTTATTGAAGCAAATAATTGGGAGTGGTCTACTTCGCTGTTTTTTGAACAAATTAACCTGAATTATGCAATGGGCATTTTAAATGCTGATTTAACTATTGCAGCTATTTCTTTTCTTATTTTTCTTATTCACAGATTAAGAGTCAAAGCAATCAGCAAAAATCAGTTCATAAAGTACTTGGTTTCTTTATTTATGTTTGGCTTCTCATTAGCTCTGCCCTTATACCTCTATGATAATTATAAAAAGTATTAATAAACATTTATGAAATATCTTTCAATATCACTTTTGTTTTTAATTGCTATGTGTCAAAAAGATGATGAAGAAACTTATCTAATTAACAAACCCGACCTGAATGTGGTATGTATTGAAATTTATCAACCTGTATGTGGTTGTGATAAAGTTACTTATTCAAATAATTGTTATGCAAGCTCAAGCGGTGTTTCAAGTTGGGTAGATGGAGAATGTGCCGACTAAACCATAATAGGCATATCACATTCCTCTAAATCACTCACGTCTAAACCTCTTAAGTAAGTTAAACTAACAGCTAAGGAACTATGTCCATTTTTAAACTCATTAAATGAAAAAAAACATCTAATCATTCTAATTATTTTGTTTTTTCTTTATCTGTGGGCAGAATTAGGAGTGGGCATCTTTTTTCAAGATAGTTGGGGCGGAGATTAAAGCCCTAATCAATATTAGAGAGGATAACTAAACCGTCGGTATATCACTTTCCTCTAACTCACTAACTTCAAGTCCGCATAGATAGGTAATAATACCTAAAGAACTATGTCCTAAAGCCTTTTGAAACATATTAAGAAAGTTATTAATAATCTTGTGTTGCAATTACATAATTAATTATATTTATTCAATAACTAATTAAAACAAACACAAAAAAAAAATTATTAATGTTATTTGCATTAGTATACACTACTTCTGTCTTTTCTCAAAATCAGGAACGATTAAGTGTTCACTTTTTTGATATCCCCCAAAATATGGAAGCTGAATTTATGAAATTCAACAAAGAGATAAATCTGTTAATTGAAAATGCTGGTTTCGGAAAGAACTTTTAGAAAATATACAAAGTAAAGGCAGATGATGAAGCTAAAATTTATCAATACTTTCAAATCAGTTCTTATACAAGCGATAAACACTATGAAATGACTCATAATATAAGTTAAGAATATAATATTAATGAATCTCTTTATTATTTTTAGACAAAATATTAATACCGTGCAACAGAAAAGACCAAATCAAGAACCACCAATAGATCTAGTTGAGCAATTCTACAAAGAGAATTTAGATTTGAAAGCTATTTTGAATGCTAGAAAGGCTAAGAAAGAAGTTACTTCTGGACTAGAGCCTTACACTGGAGAATTTGGACCAGCTCAAAAGAAACATCTTTTGAACAGAACCATGGTGGGTATGGCTAAGCGTCATATGGATGATCTAGAAGGTCTTTCCATAGATGAAGCGATTGATTTAATATTCACCCCGGAAGAACTAGGTGAGCCTGTAAATAATTATTTTTATGAAAAGACAAATGAGGATTGGATTGAAACTTATGGTAGAAATGACGTAGCACCTGGTCAACCATTCGTTAATAATGCTTCTACAAGAAGAACAGAAAATTCACAAGAAGAAGAAAATGGAGATTGGGCCAGAAGACAATCTATAAAATCTTGGATTTTTAAAAATATTTATTCACAAAACACTTCTATTCATTGGAGAATATTTATTTTTTTACATAATTTAATTCCAACTGATGGTGGTCAAGGTTCTGGTAATAAAGGTCTTTATGGGTATTTAAAGCTATTATTTGATTCTTGTTACGATGACTATAGAAACACAATCTTTAATGTTACAACAAATCCAGCTATGTTAATTTATTTAAATTTAGCTCAAAGCAGAAAAGAAAATCCAGATGAGAATTTTGCGCGTGAAGTTCAAGAATTGTTCACTGTTGGGAAAACACCATTTTCAAAATATACAGAAAGGGATGTAAGAGAGATTGCAAGAGCTTTGGTAGGTTGGGGTATTGATTATGAATCTATTTTTGAGGAAGGTCCTATAAAAAGTAAATTTAACCCTTGGAACCATGATATTGGAGATAAGTATTTTTCTGAATTTTACAAAAACACAATAATTAAAGGTAAAGATGGGGTAGGTGGAGCAAATGAGCTTAAGGAGGTGATTAACATGATTTTTAATACAGAAGAATCCGCTATTTATATATCAAGAAGGCTGTATCAATTTTTTGTCTATCATGATATAACGTTAGTTATTGAAGAAAATGTAATAAAACCTATGGCAAAGGTGATGAGGGAGAATGATTTTTCACTTATCGAGCCCTTAAAGTTGCTTTTAAAAAGTGAACATTTCTTCGATGTATCTTTTTATAATAGTATGATTAAATCTCCTTTAGATTTTATTTATGGCATTACTAAAGAATTTGACTTATTTAATGGAGATTTAAGAAATTACGACGAGGAACGAAACGAAAATAACAATTACATGCCACCCGAAAGGTTAACTAATTCATTGTCTAGGTCTTATTATTTTTTCAGACAATTTGAATGGGTTGGAGGTCAGATTGGAATGGAATTAGCAAATCCACCAAGCGTATCTGGTTGGCCTGCTTACTATCAAAGCCCTGTATATGATTTATTTTGGATTAATTCCAAGACCATAAAAGATAGGGTTCAATATTCTAATAGTGCTACCCAGTGGGGTATTTGGATGGAAAATGGATATAATATAGTATTAAATAAGATTTCTTATATTTTGACTTATTCAAAACCAGATGATTTAGACGCTTTGATTTCAGAATTATCTGATAGATTACTCGGTGGAGATATTCCTTTAAATGCTAAAAATCGTATTAAAAAAAGCATTTTACAAGATAAAAATGAGGCTTATTGGAAAGAGGCCATCGATGAATACAAGAATAATCCTAATGAGCAAAATAAAAATAATTTAGATTGGCGAATACAAAATTTGTTATCTCAATTTTTTCAATTAGGTGAAATAACTCTTTTTTAATTATGGAAAGAAGACATTTTTTACATAACCTGGCGCATGCTGCTGCTGTACCCACTATATTTTCCTCTTTAGCTTTTAACAGTTTAGACTTTTCAAGTAATTCAAATCTTTCAAATACTATTGAAAATGGTAAAATAATTGTAATTATAAAGATGGATGGAGGTAACGACGGACTTAATACTGTCATTCCACTTGATCAAATGTCAAATTTATCAAAAGCAAGGCCTCGTGTAATTTTACCTGAAAATAAGATAGTTTCTTTAAATACGAATGATCTTGGATTACATCCATCTTTATCAGATTTTAAATCTCTATTTAACGAGGATAGATTAAAAATTATTCAGAATGTTGGATATCCTAATCCTGATTTTTCTCACTTTAGATCTATGGATATATGGCAATCCGCATCTGACTCTGATGAGTATTTGAATTCTGGTTGGATGGCAAGGTATATTGAAAATAAGCATCCAGCATACCCTGAGGCATATCCTAGCGATGCATATCCTCATCCTTTAGCAGTTGAATTGGGTTGGCAATCTTCACTTTTATTTACGGGTCAAAAGTCTCTTACTAGTTTTCAAGCAAGAAACCCTACTAATTTTCTAGAGATTATTAATGAATTTGATAATGAATATCCCTCTGATAATAAAGGTAATAAGTTAAAATTTATTCAGCAAATAGCAAAACAGTCTAATGTTTATAGTAAGATTATTAAAGATAAATATGAAAATGGTAAAAATACTGTTTCATATGGTAATTCAAATCTTGAAAGACAACTTGAGATTGTAAGTCAGCTTATAAGTGGAGGGCTAAAATCTAGAATTTATTTTGTTGAGTTTGGAGGTTTTGATACTCACGATACGCAGGTAGATTTATCAGATAGAACAAAAGGTCAACATGCAGTTCTTTTAAAAAGGCTAAACGACGCTGTTATCACATTTATAAAAAATTTAGATGCTAGTGGTCACTCTGAAAATGTTTTAACGATGACATTTTCTGAATTTGGAAGAACTATTGTATCTAATGAAACCAATGGAACTGATCATGGAACAGCAGCCCCTTTGTTTATTTTTGGAAATAAAGTTGATTCTTCAATTTTAGGAGCTAATCCTCAAATTCCAGAAAGCGTAAATTGGGAAGATAACTTAAATTCTGAATTCGATTTTAGACAAGTTTACGCTTCAATAATTAATCAATGGATGAGTGGGGGCAAAAAAAGCGCTAAAGATATTTTATTTAAAAACTTTGATGAAATTCAGATTATAAGAAAAGATATTATAGATGATGATAATGACGGCGTAGCTGACATCAATGATAATTGTCCAGACACACCTGAGGGCTCTGTGGTAGATTTGAATGGATGTGTTCTATTTACTCTTGCTGCTAATAATTATAGTATAAA
>Ga0209309_10001507_pt1 | contig 23166 bp, 20 predicted proteins | sample COGITO_mtgs_1204_2_FD_184807 | JGI IMG/M metagenome (GOLD analysis project Ga0209309, IMG submission 184807) | Pelagic marine microbial communities from North Sea - COGITO_mtgs_120412 (SPAdes) (version 2) | ecosystem: Environmental > Aquatic > Marine > Epipelagic ... | reverse complement strand
ACGCTACCGCCATTGGTCGCGGGGCTCCGCAGCGACGGAAAAGGGGCCAGCGGAACTGGGGAGAGGTGGGCTGCATAAGGGAAATACCTTAGCGGAAAGTTGCAAAGATGCAGGCGATCGTCGCTTTGTTCAAGAAAAAATGAACAAAGTGAAAAATGAGGGGTTAAGACTTGAAGAAAAAGAGACTTGAGGTCTGACGGGGCAAAAACCTGAGGGAGGAGAGAGCAGACCTGAAAGTTGCGTGGATTAAAGCGCCATACAGGGCCTTGGCTCGCGCAGAGGCGCGGTGGCGCTGAGCTGGATAGATGAAATACGGTGCTCCCCGATCTGACGATCGAGGCCACGGTGGGCTGGCTCCGAGGCGGACGGGGCTGAAAACTGAGGCAGGAGGGAGCAGACCTGAAAGTTGCTGCGGGGTGCTGGCACTGAGGCGGACGGGGCAGAGGTCGTCCCTCCAACAGAAATGTAGCCTCTGCTTTGTTCCTTCGGTTTACCCCCGACTCATTTCATTCGCTACCCTTACGGCGGGGCTCAGAAGCATCTGCGCACTGTCGTGCTTCGTCAGCCCTTGATTATGCCCTTGGGTGCAAGTCTCAGCCCCCCTAATACGTCGGGCGATACAGATTTCGCGCTTTCTGGCGGCGGTAGTCGGCGGCTTCCTTGGCGACCGAGTCGAACTCCATCGACTGGCCGTTGAGCGCTTTCCACTTGCTGCAGGCGCCGCTCCACGCTTCGGCGGCAATATCCGCAGCTAGGGCAAATTGACTCTCCGAAAAGTTCTCTTTTTCTGCGTAGAGCGTGAGCGCGACAGGCGCCTGGCCTGCGGTATCGTGCGTTACCTGCCACAGTAAGTCCAACTGCTCATGTGCTGTATGTGGCACATAAAAGTCGCGCGTCTCTGCTCCGATTTGTAACTCCGCGCGACAGAAGCCCATCTTTTTTAACACAAAACGAAAGTCGGACCATAAATTTATGACACTATCGGCGCGCTCGGCTTCGACCATCAGCCAGTTTTTTAAATACAGCGCATTGCGGGTATCTTGACGGGATTGCAACGAGTCGGCCAGCAGCACTCGAAGGCTCGCAGTCGAGATTTTCTGTCCACGTAGGGCAAACAAGAGAACCATAAACGCAAATCCTAGGAAGATCGGGAAGTGGCGCCCACGATCGGCAAAAGCCAACAAGCCACCAACCAGAGCGAACAAGGAAATCGCATACAGAACCAACACCGCGCTGCGCCCCGAGAGGCCAGTTCTGATCAACCGGTGATGAATGTGTCCTCGATCTGGGCGAAACAGCGGCAGCCCTTGAATCGCTCGACGAGTCATCGCAAAGAGCACATCGACAATCGGCAATGCCAGCGCCAGCGCAGGTGCAAGCAATGCGGCGAGGATCGCACCTTTTTCGGCATTCAGCAACGACAGCGCGGCAATTACATAGCCGATCATATACGCGCCGGAGTCCCCCATATAGCACTTAGCTGGGGGGAAGTTATGAAACAAGAAACCCAGAATCGCGCCGACCATCCCCAGCGCCAAAATCGACGAAAACACAATCCCGCGCGCAATGCCTAAATAAACCAGTAGCGCCATCAGCAACAGCCCAACTCCGCCAGCCAGCCCATCCAAGCCGTCGATCAAATTGATCAAATTCATGATTGCCACGAACCAGCCGATGGTCAGCACAAAGCTGATCAGCGGGTGATCCACTGTCGTTGTCGTGAACGGGATCTCAAAGCTGGCAATCAACAGCCCACATTTGTAAGCGGCCGTTGCGATCAGGATCTGTGCGGCTAACTTAAGCTTCGCTCCGAGCGGGCGAAAGTCGTCGATCAAGCCAAGCACGAACGCCGCCACCGCACCACCGACGACCGCAAAGTGCAGTATTGTCTGATTGTCGCTAGGGTTCAGCTGAAAGAAGCAGAGCAGATAGGTCACCCCGAACCCTATAGCAATCCCGACCCCGCCGATCCGGGGAATCACGCCACTATGAGTATGGTGGTGCTGCGGGTCGGCAGCGCCGCCTTGGCCAACACCCGCCGCCAGCAAGCCGTGGATCACCAGCCACGAAGAAAAGCAGCCGAGCAAGATAAAAAAGATGATGGGGAAAAGCACGATGTTTGTTGGATAGAAATCTGATGCAAATGGCAATGTAAATGCCACAGACTGGGGGTAAAAATCCTAGGAGTCTACTGCGCAGTGCCCCATCTGTCGCAGGCAAGGATTATCGCTGAGTTTACCCGCTCGCGACACCACGCTGGGATCAGATAATGTCTTGCTGAGCCTCATTGGGCTTGCTGAAAAAGCTGGCGCCGCCAAGTGCGGCCATAATAATTGGCATTAGTTTTTGCATGCGTCCCTGCCAAGTGCGCAAGGTACTGATCCGCTGGGCAGCGTGCAGCCGCAGTGCTGGATCGGCTTCCGATTCGATCAGCGCGGCAATGGCGTCCAGACGCCCGCCGCCTGACTCTAAATGCGGCGCAAATTGATCGCGAACAAAGCCATGTACCAGACGCTTCATCGACAGCTCTGGTTGATAATGATCCTTGCGACTGCCGGCGACATACTGCACCTTGACCGCGCCGAGTTGGCGTAACAATTTCAGGCCTTGGCTAACCGAACCTCGACTAATACCGAGCCGCGCAACCAACGCATCAAAGGTCTGCGGCGCTTGGGCACAAAACAGGCATCCGTAAATTTCACCCACCGAACGCGGCAAGCCGATCAAACTAGCAGCGCGAATAAACACTTCGATCGTCGAACTTTCCCACGGCGATAAACCTGTGGGTGCGGGTGTGGGATCTATGCGCGGAGCTTCCATGGTAGAAGAAAAAAACACTATGCAATAACAGGACTCGGCTTTGTTCAAGTTTTTTTGAACAAAACAAACGAAGGCGCGATATCGTCAAGAATCCGTCCCATGTGAGCCCAGAAGCCGAGATCAGTAACCCGAAGAAAGGTACCGAGAGCGCATCGCGCGATGCCGATTCGCTGCCGAAGATGTGGCGCGCTGACGCGAGTCATTACGCAGAATGACTAAAAGAACTTCCTCAGATGGATCCACCAAGTCGCCGCTAGGCTGACGAGCAACAACACTGTACCTGAAATTTGCAAAAAGCGGCTAAATTTCCGATACGGAATCGCATTACTCACTCCAAACAGTTGATTGCAAATGCTGCCGCGCATCTGATGCTTGGCCTCCTCCGAGCTCGTTAGTAAAAAGATACCGAGCACACCAGGTAGGATGCAGAGCGCAATTTTAATCACAAGCAGCGCGAAGCCAATATTGAGTAATTCCATAAGTATAAAGTAGAGGGATATGGCTCGTTTAAAGGATTGAGAATTAAACGATAGCAAATGTAGATGGGACTTTGGGGGATTTTGCAAAGTTTAAAATGCGGGACCCTTGCGACGTTAATTACTAATGTCTAATGACATAGCCGTCATGATTTGTGGGATCGCGGAATGCGGCGCAGGCATCGACACGATGTTGCTGATGCGGACGACACGGAGGTCGACCCTCCCAATAACTCGGCATTGAGTTCTGCTTCTCCTCCATGTGACCATTGAGCTCACTTCTGTCCCTCTGCCCTCAAGTCTCAGGCCTCATCCCTCAAGTCTCAGGTCTCATCCCTCTGAGCCCGGTTCCACGCGACACAGTCTGCATAGCAAACCTGGGCACCTCCAAAAAGATCGAGTGCGCTGCCGATGGTCAGATCGACCTTGCCTCCACTTAGATCGTGCACGGCTTGCAGGTCGTTGAAGGCATGCACCCCACCGGCATAGGTCACCGGGATGGTCGCGTGTGCGCCGAGAAACTCGACTAAGCGGGTATCAATTCCTTGGCACTTGCCCTCAACGTCGGCGGCATGAACCAAGAACTCATCGCAGCTCAGCGCCAACTGGCGAAGTGTTGCCGCGTTTAAAATAAGATCTGTTGGTGTTTGCCAGCGATTCATCGCGACAACCCAGCCGTCTCCATCCACGCGGCAACTCAAGTCCAAAACAAGTCGCTCTTTACCCACTGCGTCAACCAGCGCAGCTAAGCGCTCCGCTCGAAAATGACCGTTGTCGTCAAATAGCCATGAGGTAACAATCACATGGCTTGCGCCCGCTTCGAGCCACGCGCTTGCATTTTCACGCTGTATGCCGCCGCCGATCTGCAAGCCACCCGGATAGGCCGCCAATGCCTCACGCGCTGCGCGATCATTGTCGGGCCCCAGCTTGATCACATGGCCACCAACCAACGCGTCTTTTCGATACAGATCAGCATAATAGCCTGCGGGCCGATCACTCTCAAAATTTGTCTGCAAGCCGGCGCCATCGTCACTCAGAGTGCCGCCGACAATCTGCTTCACCTTACCAGCATGGAGATCGATACAGGGGCGAAATAAAGTCATAATAGTAAAAATAGCATCGCAGAAAGATTGGATTGATCCGAAAAATTTGAAGCGTCTTATAGTGTTGCCATTTATTTCCAATTCACTAAAGGTAAATCTTTTGAACCGTTAAATTATGAAACTTTCACAGCAAATAACTTTCGCACTGCTGACATGCTTGGCTTGCAGTTTGGCCCCAGCATTATCAGCTCAAACAGAACCTGCGCCTCTGACCGGGGAAGAAGCTGCAAATGCTAAATTGCAAGCGGACGTTACTGAGCTGGTCAAGCTAGCGCGGGAGGCGAACCCAGATCTCGATCTGTCCGATCCAGTTGCCGTCCAACAGGCGATCGAAGCACTGATGGCTGAATCTTACCTATTAGTGCCTGTGCCAACCGCAGCGGAAATCCAAATCATCGCTGAGACGGTGATGATGGCATTTATGGCGGAAATTCAAGCCGACCCCGACATCGATGCGAATGCGGTGATCGCCAACGTATCCTCCGCCATCCTGACCGCCACCGTGGCAGGATTAGAAGCCGCCGCAGCAGCCGCACCGGAAGGCAGCAGCACCGCATCCGTAACTGCAGCAATTAAAGCCGCCTCCACTGGTATCGTTGGAGCGGCAGCCGCAGCCAGCTCTGGCAGTGAAAGCTTCGCAGCGACAGTTGCTGCAGCCTCCAGCGGTGCGACCACAGGAGCAGTCACAGCAACGGCAGGCAGCACCACCTCTTCAACTGAAGCCATTCAAGCAGCATCGGGTGGTGCGGTCACAGGAGCAGTCGCAGCCACCGAAGGCAGCACCACCTCTTCAACTGAAGCTATTCAAGCAGCATCCAACGGTGCGGTCACAGGAGCAGTCACAGCCACCGAAGGCAGCACCACTTCTTCAACTGACGCTATTAAAGCAGCATCCAACGGTGCAGTCACAGGAGCAGTCGCAGCCACCGAAGGCAGCACCACTTCTTCAACTGAAGCTATTCAAGCAGCAGCTAACGGCGCGACCACAGGAGCAGTCGAAGCATTCGCAGTTCCCGAGGGCGAGGGCGGTGACGACCAAGTCGAAGTAGATCCGCAGCAGGCCGCGGCTGCGCAAGCCGCCGCGAGCGGCGCAGCGGAAGGGGCAGTCGACTCCGCCGGGGACGAACTCGCCGACCAACTGGAGGCACTTCAAGCTGCGACTACCGGAGCAACCGAAGCTGCCCTTGCTGAGAATGAGGACCTCGGTGCGGAAATTGCCACCGGTGCCACCGAAGGTGCCACCGAGGCAGGCCTCTCTTCGGAACAAGCTGAAGCTACTGTGGACAATACCGTGCAAACCGTTGCCAACAGCGTTGCGGAGGGGGAGGACTCAGGCATTGAGCCAGTCGTCACGCCCGAAGAAAACGACACAGATGATGACGATACCACCGTGATTAGTCCTGCTAGCTAATAAAGTGAATCGAAGTCCGACTCGCGCGATTTAAGCGTACTTTTTCAAAAACCCCAGTTCGCTGGGGTTTTTTCTTTGCTCCAACACTAGGTTCGATCTGCCGCGCTACGGCGTGATTGCTGGACGCTAAAAAGCTTGAGCCCATGGCATTAAAATCTATATACCTAGTTTCACACTTCTACGAACACGTCGTCTACACTGATTGATTATGAGAAAACTCTACCCCCTCTTTATCCTTCTCGGGCTTTTTGGCTTGAGCGCCGCCACTGCCAACGCAGCCCAATTAGCCAGCGCAAAAGTTCTCAGCGTTAGCGGCACGGTGACTACTTACTCTGAGGGCGGTGCCGAAACCCCACTCCAGGCCGGAGCTATCCTATCCCAAGGCGATAGCATCTCCACCAATCCATCGAGTCAAGCGGTGCTGGTTTTTTCCAACGGGTCCGAGTTAACCGTCATGGAGAATAGCCGTCTCACGCTCGCGGAACTGTCGCAGGAAGCCTTTGGTGGCACTAAGAGCTACGAACAATTACAGGCCGATCCGAGTCGGTCACAAACCTTACTCAAACTCAATTATGGCAAAACATCTGGGCATGTAAAAAAGCTCAGCGATGGCTCGCAGTTTTTAGTCGAATCGCCACTCGGCACCGCAGCAATCCGCGGAACAAACTTCACCGTCGCCCTCAACTTTGATCCGACATCCGGTCTATACTCCTTACAAGTCAGCAACCAAGACGGTCTTGTTGATTTCATCACTAATGCCGAAGGCAGCCAAGAAAACGGCGACTACGACCCCAACGCGACCGAAACCACCACCGCGGTACCAGCGGAACAAGAATTCGCAGTTAGCATCTCCGCGGACGACCCAAATTTCGACACTGTCATCGAGCAAATGATAAATTTAACGCGCGCTGCAACTGACGATGGCGCAGTGATTGCTCCGACCGTAGATGAAATTCAACTCACCGCAGAAATAGTCATGATGGCATTTATGGCGGGGATTCAAGCCGACCCCACCATCGACGCGGATGAGGTGGTGAGTTCGGTGATCGCAAACGTGTCCTCCGCCGTTCTGTCCGCCACCGTGAAAGCATCTGGCGATGCTAGCCCCGAGGCAATTGCCGCAGCCTCGAAAGGCGTAGTCGGAGCAGCAGCCGCAGCCAGCTCAGGCACTGATATCTTCGCAGCAACGGTTGCCGCCGCCTCCAGCGGCGCGATCACAGGCGCAGTCACAGCAACCGCAGACAGCACCACTTCTGCAACTGAAGCTATTCAAGCCGCATCCAGCGGCGCCGTCACAGGAGCAGTCGAAGCAGCAGAAAAAGCAGCCGAGAGCCAAGGTGACGACGTCCAAGGCGAGGACAGCGATAACCAAGGCGAGGTAGATCCGCTAGTGGCCGCGGCAGCGCAAGCCGCCGCGTCTGGTGCCACGGAAGGTGCAGTCAATTCAGCCGAGGGACTCGACGACCAGCTGGCGGCACTTCAAGCTGCGACTACTGGAGCAACCGAAGCTGCCATAGCTGAAAGTGATGAACTCGGAGCGGAAATTGCCGCCGGTGCAACCGCCGGTGCCACCGAGGCAGGCCTCTCTTCTGAACAAGCTGAAGCTGCTGTAGAGAATGCCACCCAAGAGACTACCAACAGCCCTGCGGAGGGTGAGGACCAAGGCGCTGATCCAGTCGTCACACCCGACGTTGGCGACACCGAAGAAGCTGCAAATGCTAAATTGCAAGCGGACGTTACTGAGCTGGTCAAGCTAGCGCGGGAGGCGAACCCAGATCTCGATCTGTCCGATCCAGTTGCCGTCCAACAGGCGATCGAAGCACTGATGGCTGAATCTTACCTATTAGTGCCTGTGCCAACCGCAGCGGAAATCCAAATCATCGCTGAGACGGTGATGATGGCATTTATGGCGGAAATTCAAGCCGACCCCGACATCGATGCGAATGCGGTGATCGCCAACGTATCCTCCGCCATCCTGACCGCCACCGTGGCAGGATTAGAAGCCGCCGCAGCAGCCGCACCGGAAGGCAGCAGCACCGCATCCGTAACTGCAGCAATTAAAGCCGCCTCCACTGGTATCGTTGGAGCGGCAGCCGCAGCCAGCTCTGGCAGTGAAAGCTTCGCAGCGACAGTTGCTGCAGCCTCCAGCGGTGCGACCACAGGAGCAGTCACAGCAACGGCAGGCAGCACCACCTCTTCAACTGAAGCCATTCAAGCAGCATCGGGTGGTGCGGTCACAGGAGCAGTCGCAGCCACCGAAGGCAGCACCACCTCTTCAACTGAAGCTATTCAAGCAGCATCCAACGGTGCGGTCACAGGAGCAGTCACAGCCACCGAAGGCAGCACCACTTCTTCAACTGACGCTATTAAAGCAGCATCCAACGGTGCAGTCACAGGAGCAGTCGCAGCCACCGAAGGCAGCACCACTTCTTCAACTGAAGCTATTCAAGCAGCAGCTAACGGCGCGACCACAGGAGCAGTCGAAGCATTCGCAGTTCCCGAGGGCGAGGGCGGTGACGACCAAGTCGAAGTAGATCCGCAGCAGGCCGCGGCTGCGCAAGCCGCCGCGAGCGGCGCAGCGGAAGGGGCAGTCGACTCCGCCGGGGACGAACTCGCCGACCAACTGGAGGCACTTCAAGCTGCGACTACCGGAGCAACCGAAGCTGCCCTTGCTGAGAATGAGGACCTCGGTGCGGAAATTGCCACCGGTGCCACCGAAGGTGCCACCGAGGCAGGCCTCTCTTCGGAACAAGCTGAAACTACTGTGGACAATACCGTGCAAACCGTTGCCAACAGCGTTGCGGAGGGGGAGGACTCAGGCATTGAGCCAGTCGTCACGCCCGAAGAAAACGACACAGAAGATGACGATACCACCTTGGTTAGTCCTGCTAGCTAATAAAGTGAATCGAAGTCCGACTCGCGCGATTTAAGCGTACTTTTTCAAAAACCCCAGTTCGCTGGGGTTTTTTCTTTGCTCCAACACTAGGTTCGATCTGCCGCGCTACAAACTTTCTAAGATTCGCTTGGTTTCGTCGCGCTTTTCGGTGGTTTCGGCCAGCTGCTTACGTGCGCCTTCGACAATCTTCGCCGGGGCACTGTCGACAAATTTCGAGTTCTTCAACTTGCCCTCGCCCGCCGCGACCAGCTGGTTCAGCTTATCCAGCTCCTTAGTTAGCCGCGCCTTTTCGGCTTCAACATCGATGGAGCTACTCAAATCGAGGTACAAAGTGCCAAGCGGAGTCACCGCTGCGGGCAGGCCATCTGGCTGAGCCCCGTCGACTGCGGTGAGTACGATACCAGCTAGAGTTTGCACCAAGCTGACGTTGTCAGCGATCACTTTAATGGCATCGCCTTCGGCCGCATAGAGCACCGCGACGTCGCGCTTGTTGGCCAAATTATACTGCGACTTGAGCGCACGTGCCTGCGAAATTAATTCCTGTAAGCTAACCACACGGGCGGCTGCAGTCTTATCCGCAGAAAGCGCGGCTTGCAACTCTGCGGCCGAGGTGAGCTTGGTGTTCTGAATATATTCAACCGACGCATCGTAGCCGAGGCCCTTCCAGAGCTCTTCAGTAATGTGCGGAATCACCGGATTGGCGAGCTGCAGCACTTGGCGGATTACCAGATCCTGAATCGCGAGACAGTTATCCCGCAAGGCTTCGTCGCCACGCAGTTTGCCCTTGGATGCTTCCACATACCAGTCGCAGAAATCGCCCCAGAAGAAAGCGTAAATCAGGTGTGTCAGCGGTGCGATCTCGTAATTGGCAAAGCACTTTTCTATCTCGGCAGTCACTTCAACCACGCGCGCAAGGATCCAATGATCGTAATCATCGCAACGGCTGGTATCGATCCGGCTCAAAATCGCTTCTACGCTGGAGTTGTCTGCCATCGGCCCTGACATCTGACGGAAGCGCGAAGCATTCCACAGCTTGTTGGAGAAATTGCGACCGATCTGAATGCGCTCCTCGGTGAACAAAATATCCGAACCAGACGGGGCGATATTACAAATACCAAAGCGAAGACCATCGGCACCGTATTTCTCAATCAAATCGAGTGGATCAGGCGAGTTGCCGAGGGACTTCGACATTTTGCGGCCCTTTTCATCGCGAATAAGGCCGTGGATGAACACGTTCTTAAACGGAATACGCTTCGCGAGTTCTTCATCGGACAGGTCCTTGGCATCGTCGCCATACAGCTCGATACCCGCCATGATCATACGCGCGACCCAGAAGAAAATAATATCGAAGCCGGTCACTAGCACGGAGGTGGGATACCAGAAATCGAGCTCTTGCTGCTGCTCTGGCGTTGGCTTCGGCCAACCCAGATTCGCCATGGGCCACAGATACGACGAGGCCCAGGTGTCGAGCACGTCGTCCTCTTGCTCCCAGTTTTCAGGATCGACTGGCCCTTCGACCGAGACATGTACATGCGCGGGATTGTCAAAATCGAGTTCCGTGTGCGGGATGTGCTTGTTGTACCACACCGGGATACGGTGACCCCACCAGAGTTGGCGGCTGATGCACCAGTCTTGAATGCCGTTGAGCCAGTGCAGATAGGTCTTTTTCCAGCGGTCGGGGTGAAATTTGATCGTGCCATTTTCAACCGCACGCTTGGCCTCTTCAACCTTCGGATATTTGAGGAACCATTGCTCCGAAAGACGCGGTTCGATCGGCACATCGCCACGCTCTGAGAAGCCGACGGTGTTTTCGTAGGGTTCCGCCTTGATTAAAAGATCCATGTCTTCGAGCTTGGCGACTGCCTGCTTGCGAGCCTTAAAGCGATCGACGCCGTCGAATTCCGCGCCTGCGAGGGCATTGAGCTTACCTTCGTGGTCGATCACTTCGATCGTTTCGAGGCCGTGGCGCTGGCCGATCTCGAAGTCGTTCTTATCGTGCGCTGGCGTTACCTTGAGACAGCCAGTGCCGAACTCACGGTCGACATATTCGTCGCCGATGATCGGTATCTCTGCCCTTGGGAACGGCCGCCAAATGGTCTTGCCGATCAAGTGCTGGTAACGCTCGTCCTCTGGATGCACCGCCACCGCAGTATCACCCATCAGTGTTTCGGGACGTGTGGTGGAAATTTCGAGGTGGGTGCGCTCGCCGTCTGGCTGCACCAGCTCGTAGCGCATTTTATAAAAGAAACCACTCTGCGGCTTCATGTTCACCTCTTCGTCGGAAATTGCAGTGTGCGTCGAAGGGCACCAATTAACCATGCGCTTGCCACGATAAATATAACCACGCTTATAAAACGACACAAACGCAGTGAGCACCGCCTTCGAATAGTCCTCGTCGAGAGTAAAACTGGTGCGATCCCAGTCGCAAGACGCGCCAAGCTTTTGTAATTGGTTCAAAATAACGCCGCCCGATTCCTCCCGGAAGTCCCAGACTTTTTCGAGGAAGCCCTCGCGACCAAGATCATATTTGCTTTGCCCAGTGGCATCGCGGAGCTGCTTCTCGACCTTGGTCTGAGTGGCAATGCCCGCGTGGTCGGTGCCTGGCTGCCACAGCACGGCTTTACCTTCGAGGCGCGCCCGGCGCACGAAGATATCTTGCAAGGTGTTATCCAGCACGTGGCCCATGTGCAGCATCCCCGTGACATTGGGCGGCGGAATCATGATCGCATACGGCTCCTTCGCCGAATCAGCGACCGCCTTGAAGCATCCCGCTTCGAGCCAGTTGGTATACCAGCGTTGTTCGACTTCTTTGGGTTCGTAAGCTTTGGCGATTTCAGACATGTGAGAAAAAATGGGAAAGAAGCCAAAGGTGTGGCTCTGCTGGAGGCTTTCAAGCTAGAAACGCGCAGAAGCTGACGAGGAGGTGTTATTGCGAAAGTTGCCAGGTAGTGTCGTCGCTTGCGGCGACCGGAGGTCCAGAAAGCCATACGAATTGGCCTGCGCAAGCGTAGACGCCACGGGTTCAAGACCACGATCAGACTCCTGGCATCAAGCCAGTCGCTACTCTGGTCTCTGATCTCCGGTCTCCGGTCTCCGAAAAAGATTCATAGTAATGTATTCAGTTCTATAACGAATAGTATGGTATGAATACATCCGAACATAAAACCGTAGTCATCGGCGGCATCACTGGTGGTATAGGATCGGCATTGGCTGAACAACTCTGCCGTACCGGTGATCGTGTCGTTGGCTTTGCCCGCAATACGCCGGGGCTCGAGGCACTACAGGCGCGGCATCCAGAGATCGAAATCCATAGCTGCGACGCCACCGACCCTGAAGCGCTCAGTAGTTGCTTCGAGCAAATCATCGCAACCCACGGTCAAATTGATGCCTACGCACATGCGATCGGTTCGATTTTTATCAAGCCCGCGCACCTCACCTCCACTGAGGATTGGCACCACACCGTCCTCACCAATCTTAGCAGCGCATTTTACGCACTCCGGGCAGCGACCAAGCATATGAGTCGACAAAGCCGCGGCAGTTGCCTGTTTTTTAGTACGGCGGCCGCGCAAGTCGGGATCGCCAACCACGAAGCGATCGCCGCCGCAAAAGGTGGCATTGAAGCCATGGTCCGCTCTGCGGCAGCGACCTACGCTCCGCGCGGCTTGCGGATCAATGCGATCGCCCCCAGCCTCACCGACACGCCGCTCGCGGGGCCGATGACCAGCAACCCGAAGATGCTGGAGATATCAAAACGGATGCACCCACTTGGTGACATCGCTCGTCCAGATGATATTGCGAATCTCGCGGAGTGGCTACTCTCTGCCAGCGCCCGCTTTGTAACAGGTCAAGTATTCACCATCGATGGCGGGATCTCGACCATTGTGCCCAAGCCGAAAATATAAATAAGAATGTGCCGCTTTAGCATACTGTTGATCGTTGCACTACTGCCAGTCAGTTCCGTGCGAGCTGGTGTGTCTGCCGAATCAGCACTCATTGAAGGAGTCAGTTATCCGAAAATAGGAGAGCATCGCGTCAGCTACAAACTGCTCTTCAAGCTTTACGATGCCGCCCTGTTCGCAGAAGCGGGCGCGACCGCAGAGCAGGTGTTGGCGCGCAATTGCTCATTTCGCCTCGAGTTCCGCTATTTGCGCAGCATCTCGAAGGCAACGATTCTAAAGTCGGCGGATCACATGCTCGCCAAGAACCTCAATGCCGAGGCCTTGCCGCAGATCGCCGCCGCCACGCAGCAATTGCACGCGGCTTACCGCTCGGTCGAAACTGGGGACGTCTCATCGCTTACCTATATTACTGGCGTCGGCACCACATTTGCCATCAACGGCGAACAGTTAATCACCATTCCTGGTAAGGACTTTGCGCAATACTACCTACAAATCTGGCTCGGCGAGCACCCAGTCTCTGTGCAATTACGCGATCGGTTGCTCGGGAAATAAACCGAAAAACTGAAATCAGCGATTCTACTAATCGACCTGATAACACCGTCCTGTGGTCGGCACCCCTCAATTTACTTGTCATCGAGGTGATTTATGCAAATTTCGTTTGCTTCGCTATTATGGCTACTACCAAGAAAAAATCTGCTCCGCTGACCAAGAAGCCTCAAAGCTTCTTGGATGCACCGATCAACAAAAAGCTTTCCAAAGAAGACAAGCTCCGGCTCTACCGCATGATTGTAGGGATTCGACGCTTCGAGGAACGCTCGCTACGCGCCTACAACCAAGGTAAGATTGGAGGATTTCTGCACCTCTACATTGGCCAAGAAGCGATCGCCGCTGGCGTCGTTTCGTTAATGGAGGAGAACGACCACATTATCACCGCCTATCGCGACCACGGTCACGCGCTAGCAGTCGGCATGTCAATGAATGAGTGTATGGCTGAGATGTACGGAAAATACACTGGCTGCTCGAAGGGTAAAGGTGGCTCGATGCACTTTTTCGCGCCGGATAAAAATTACTGGGGTGGCCACGGCATCGTCGCTGGCCAGACACCACTGGGAGCCGGCCTTGCGTTCGCACTTAAATACAAAGGGCTCAAGGGCTGTGCGATTGCTTTCCTCGGTGACGGTGCCGTTAATCAAGGCTCCTTCATGGAGACCCTCAACCTTGTTTCCCTCTGGAATATTCCCGTCGTCTTTGTCATTGAAAACAACGGGTACTCGATGGGCACCAGCCTCAAACGCTCCTCTGCAGAAGAAAACCTCGCGCACCGTGCGGATGGCTTCGACATTGCTTGGGAGGTCTGCGACGGCCACGACGCCTTTGAAGTACGCGAAGTCGCAAACCGTGCGATGAAGCGCGCTCGTGAAGAGCACAAGCCTTTCCTGCTCGAGATCCGCACCTACCGCTATCGTGGACATTCCGTGGCGGACGCCAACCACGAGAAATACCGTACCAAGGAAGAGATCGAGGAATACAAGCGCACCAAAGATCCGATTAATCTGATCAAATCTCAGTTGCTCGCCGACGGCACTTTAACCGAAGCGCTCGCCAAGAAGATCGACCAAGAGAAAAAAGACGAAGCCGAAGCGTCAGCCAAATTCGCTGAAGACAGCCCTTACGCACCGCGTGAGGAAATCCAAACCGATGTTTATTGGGAAGTCGACAACGACGCCGACAACAAACTCAAGGGCAGCTACTTCTTCAACGACTAGACATTCATTAAGAATTAGGAATTAGGAACTCTGCCATCAGGCTTCTAACTCCTCGCTTCTAACTTCTAACTCCTTTTAATACCATGCCACTCATCACTTACCGCGAAGCTATTAAGCAAGCACTCGACGAAGAGATCCAACGCGACGAAAACGTCTGCATCATGGGCGAAGAAGTCGCCGAATACAACGGCGCCTACAAGGTCACCGAAGGTCTCTGGGCCAAACACGGTGACAAGCGCGTGATCGACACGCCGATTTCCGAAGCCGCATTCTCTGGCCTGGCCATCGGCGCATCGATGCTCGGCATCCGCCCAGTCATCGAGATGATGTTCATGTCGTTCAGCTACGTTGCAATCGATCAACTCTTCAATAATGCCTCCTTCTGCCGCTACATGTCGGGCGGTTTAATGAATGTGCCCATCGTTGTTCGTGGGCCTGCCAATGGCGGCACCAGTGTTGGCGCGACCCATTCACACACAATCGAATACATGGTGGCCAACCACCCAGGCTTGAAGGTGGTCTGCCCATCCAATGCGTACGATGCCAAGGGACTCATGAAAGCCGCAATTCGCGACAATGACCCAGTCTTTGTCATGGAAAACACCCTACTCTACGGAGAACAGTGGGAAGTGCCTGAAGAAGAGTATATCGTCGATCTTGGCGTGGCCAACATCCTCAAGGAAGGCACTGATATGACCATCATTTCCCATGGTCGTTGTGCCATGCTCTCACTAGAAGCTGCAAAGATTATGGAAGAGACGCACGATATCAGTGTCGAAGTTGTCGATCTGCGCTCAATCCGTCCACTCGACGAAGAGACGATCCTCAACTCGGTCAAGAAGACTGGCCGGGCTTTACTGGTCGAAGAGAACAAGCCCTATTGTGGTGTGGATGCTCAGATCTCGCATTTGATTCAGCTCAAAGCTTTCGACTACTTGGATGCTCCCATTCACCGCGTCTCCTCGATCGACGCACCGACTATTTACGCCAAGCCGCTCGAGGATTGGCAGATCCCAAACCAAGAGCGCATCATTGCCATGGCAATGAAACTGATGGCGTAAAAACATGCTCATCCCTGCTTAACTCAAAATTGTTCCTTCAGCGCCCTTCAGGGCAAACCGCAGACAGTTTACCATCTTCGCGCGATTCGCGCTCCGTCCTAATTTCTAATCTTAAATTCTCAAACTTATGGCTACTCTAATTGATATGCCCAAACTCAGCGACACCATGACGGTGGGCACGCTGGTCCGCTGGCTTAAGAACGAAGGTGACGCAGTCGCCAACGGTGACATGATCGCTGAAATCGAAACCGACAAGGCGACCATGGAAGTTGAATGCTTCGAAGATGGCATCTTGATTAAACACTATTGCGGCGAAGGCGACGAAGTCGCTGTCGCGGATCCTATCGCTGCCATCGGCGAAGCCGGTGAAGCAGCGCCCGCAGCCACTCATTCGGCGCCCGCAGCCAAAGAAGCACCTGCAGTTCCTGCACCCGCGGCCGAAGCACCAGCTGCGGCTGCGCCCGCACCTGCGGTGGTTGAAGCACCGGCACCTGTTGCAACTCCAGCAGCAAGCACTGGCGCACGGATCAAAGCCTCGCCATTAGCAAAAAAGATCGCCGCCGAAAAAGGCATCGACCTCACCGCGATTCAAGGCTCTGGCCCTGGCGGACGTATCCTTAAAAAAGATGTGCTCAACACAAACCCTGTGTCCGTAACTCCTGCAGCAGTCGCCAGTGTTCCAGCCGCTGCACCTGCTGCGACGCTCGAAGAACTTGTAATACCTGTCTCCAATATGCGTAAGAGCATCGGTAAAGCACTGGTCGCTTCCAAAACACAGGCACCACATTTCTACCTACAGATCGAAGTCGATGGCGCCCCACTTGCCAAGCTCCGCGCAGAACTCAACGGTAAGCTTGCAGGCCTTCCACCCGAACAAGGTGGCGCTAAATTCTCCGTCAACGATCTCACCCTCAAGGCAGCGGCCGAAGCCGTGCGTCGCGTCCCTGCAATCAATCGCTCATGGGAAGGTGACACCATCAAGCAACACGCCAACGTGCACCTCGCATTCGGTGTTGCCATCGATGACGGCCTCGTCACTCCAGTCATCCGTGCCGCAGAGACCAAGGGTCTGCGCGAAATCGGCGCAGAAGCGAAGGCTCTGATTAAGAAGGCACGCGGCAAAAAACTCACTCCAACCGAAATGAGCGGCTCGACGTTGACCGTGACCAATCTCGGGATGTTCGGCATCTCCGACTTCTACGGCATCATCAACCCGAACAATGCTGCAATTCTCAGCATTGGTGCGACGATCAAGAAGCCCGTGGTGAATGAGCACGACGAAATCGTAGTCGGGCAAGTGATGAAGATAGGTCTCTCCGGCGATCATCGTACCATCGACGGCGCGGTCGGCGCACAGTATCTGCAGGCACTTAAGGAGATCCTTGAGGCACCGGCAATGATGCTGGTGTAAATGGCTACGCCATTTACCGGCGAATGACGGATCGTTAAGTACTCATTTAAACAGCAGCCCGCGATTACTCGCGGGCTTTTTTGTGAAAATGTAAGATGGCTGAACGTGGCCTCCGCCATAAGGCGGGGGATTTTTTCCGCACTCATTCTTAGGGCACGTATCCAGCGTCCCCCGATCTCACGATCGAGGCCACAAGAACAAAAGAAATGTTTCATAACGATTGTACCACGCACCAATCTAAAACGAGAAGGGACTGCTGATTCCTTCCGGGGAAAAATAGGACACCAGTGCGCCGCTATCAGCTCGCGCGGCAGGGAGACGTTAATTCTGCCGATACGTTGCATTTGCGACAGGCTTCACCCATCTTGCTCACATGCCTTCCGTGCCTGACTACTCGATCATCATTCCCGCCTTCAATGAGGCAGCTGAACTACCGGCGACGCTTGAGGCGATTCGCACGGCAATGGCCGCGCAGCGACTCACTGGCGAGTGTATCGTGGTCGATAACAACTCTACCGACAGCACCGCTGCCATTGCGACTGCTGCAGGCGCTGACCTAGTGGTGTTCGAACCGATCAATCAAATCGCCCGCGCACGTAATACTGGCGCGCAAGCCAGCCGTGGGCAGCTGCTGATTTTTGTCGATGCCGACACGCGTATCTGCGCCAAACTCTTAGCCGAAGCGCTGCGTCAACTCGCAACTGGCAGCTGCGGTGGTGGCGCCATCATCGAATTTGAAAATATTGCGCAGGTTGGTGTCGTTGGCCGCTTGGGGATTGCCACATGGAGGCGGATTTCAACCTTCACTCGCACCGCCGCGGGAAGCTTTCTCTTTTGCCGGCGCGGTGCCTTTGAATCCGTCGGCGGGTTTGATCAAAAACTCTACGCCAGTGAAGAACTGCGGCTATCCCGGCACCTGCGCAAATGGGGCCGAGCGCATGGCTTAAGCTTTGACATTATTACCCAATCCGCCGCGCGCACCTCAGCTCGCAAATTCCACTGGTATAGTGGGCCAAAGATGCTCGGCTGGGTCTTTTTTATGATGCTGGTACCGATTGCAGTGCGCTCCCGCAGGCTCTGCGGCTTTTGGTATAAGCGGCCCGTTCAGGGAGACCAGAGAAGGGAGACTTGAAGGGGGAGACCTGAGGCTTGAGATTTGAGACCTGGGGCTTAAGACTTGGGGCTTGAGCCCTGAGACTTGAGCCTGAGAAGGGAGACTTGAAACTTAAGAGAAGAGGCCTGATTATCACTGCGTCGCCATCTCTTTATCTCCGGCCTAATTTTTCCCATGCCCACAGTCCACCATTCGATCGACCATGCACGCTTCGAAATCATCATCGGCAATGCCAAAGCGGCCTTGGAATACACTCGATCCGACAGCTTGATGACGATTCATCACACTTACGTGCCGATCGAACTACGCGGGCAAAACATCGCGGGGTTGCTGGCTAAAGCTGCGTTCGACACTGCACGCGCGGAACAACTGCAGGTGGTGCCACAATGCTCCTATATCGCCAGCTATGCTAAACGGTTTCCCGAGGCTGAGGCTCTGGTGCTAAAGGACTGACCCACCCCCTTCTTCGTTTTTTGCTTTAACCCGCGGCTACAACCATTACCCATTACCTAGCAACGATCATACACCCTTTTGCCATGACACTTTTTCAAGCCACACTTTACACAGGACTCTTTCTTCTCGTCTTCGGCGGCCATTATCTTTGGCACGGCATGAAGACTGCCAAGAGCACGCAGGCTTTTCCACGTTCGCAAGCAGCCGCGTTTCTGTTGTTCGGCGCCGCGACCGCCTGGTTTCTCTACAAAGTGCTACATCTTGGCCCAGCTGATTTCGGCCAATATAAAAATATCCTGTTCATCATCTTCCTCGTCACTGCGCTCGGCTCATTCTACTACGTGCCCGACTTTCTCGCAGTTCGCGGCTTGGCCGCCCTGATCCTCATGACCGCCGGCGTACTACTGGACGCCGCTTACATGCAGCTACCGCAAGCACGCCTATTTCTGGTCACCTTTGTATATCTCGCCATTGTCGTATCGCTGATCCTCGGTGCAAATCCCTATAAACTGCGCGATTTCTTCGACTGGCTCTACAAAGTAGACAGCCGCCCTAAGCGCTTTGGTGCTCTATTTGCTGCATACGGACTCTTGCTAATCGGCGTTGCATTTACCTACTAAACACCGTGGACAACAACATTCCTCAGACGGGTCTTCTGATCATTGTCTCTGGCCCTGCTGGCAGTGGCAAAACAACGCTCTGCGAGCGTATGCTCGCCGAAGTGCCTGAGCTCTGGCGGGTCGTTACCTCCACCACCCGCAAGCCACGCGTAGGCGAAAAAGACCACGTTGATTACTATTTCTTCGACCACGCTACCTTCGAGCAAAAGATCGCCAAAGGGCATTTTTACGAACACGCCCACGTGCATAGTAACATTTACGGCACCCTCAAAAGCGAGGTGCAGGACAAGCTGGCCGCAGGCACTGACCTGCTGCTCAACATCGACGTGCAAGGCGCAGCGCAAATACGCCAAACTGCGCTGACCGACGAATTACTCAAAGGCCACGTCGTCACGGTCTTTATCATGCCCCGCACGCTCGAAGAGCTGGAAAAACGCCTCCGTGGCCGTGCCACGGACGCCGAAGACGAGATTCAGCGCCGCATGCAAGTCGCCCGCAGCGAGATGCAGCAACACGAACTCTACGACCATACGATTCTGAGTGGATCACGTGGCGAAGACTTCGAAAATCTACAAGCCATCTACCGCGCTGAAAAGATGAGGGCCCAGTAGTTGGGGACTACCAATCATATCTTGGCTCAGCTGCGCGGGGACGTAAAAGACAAAGGAGCAAAGGCTTCGCAAAAGAACGGTAATGCCGAGTTCTCTTACAAAGCCTTTGGTAAGTATGCCTCCTAGGGACAGCCAATTAAGCAGACGATCATTAACTGTTAAAAACAGATTCGGGAGCCATGCTAAAGCAAGCTCCGTGTTAAAAAGCAGTGCTAAACACAATCATTCGAACCACCCGCTTCGCTCAAGGACACGAAGACCATCGCCCTAGGAAACCCTACGCTTCGTGCACTTCGCGACCTTAGTGGTTAATACAGAGCCTAAGCGTTCCGATTTAAAGCCTCTGCGTTCTCCAGTGACCGAAGGGAACGAGCGGTTAAATCCAGCAAATGATTGCACCGAACCAAAGACGTCGAATATGGCTGAAGCCAGTCGCGACAAAGGAATAGTTCTCCGTCTGAGTGTAGCGAGCGGGTCGATCTCGCGATTTCCACCCATTGTATGGTCCTGGCTTCAATAAGAACACCAAGCCGCTACCAAGTGTATTCAACGGTATAAGTCACCGTCTGCGTGCCGTCAGCTTTGACCTCCACAGGAAACTCAATGGTTTGCGCGTCGGTCTTTTCGAATTCATGGCTCGGCGCCTGAATCTCCCAATTGGACCAGCGGAACAGAGGCTCCACCACTTTCACGGTCACGGTCTCTTCACTGCGATTGCGGATCTTGATCTCAAAAGTCTCGCGGATTAAATCCTGACTCGGGTGCTTGTAGAAATTCGTCCGCTTGCGTTCGCCGACGATGTCGAAGGCATTGCCAAGATAGACGCGGATGGTCTCGTTTTTCGGCGTGTGATCGATGGTGTTCTCACCGGTAAACTCAAGCTGTCCGTCGTCATCCATACGGTAAAAGCGCATGCGCCCCGCCGGTAGCGGCACGCCCAGGCCGTTCTCTTCTTGGTTCTCAAGCTCACGGTAAATGGCGACGTCGGGCTGCCCGTTTTGGCCATAGTTTTGATTTAAATTCATCCCGCCGCGGTAACTCGTCTTCAGTCCCTCATAGACGTAGAGCTTGGTGGTTTGCACATTCTCAGCGCGGACGAACTCCACCTGCTTGGTTTCACGGTCGCGCAGCGTCGTCGCCAGCGGCAGTGAATACATATGGAACTCGTCGAACTTCTTTTCTTCGACTTGGGGAGCTGCAGATAGGTCTGCCATCGCCATTGCATAGCCCTTCGCGCGGCGCACATTCTGTGGCGGCTCCACCTTATTCACATCGCCCGCGATCAATTTGATTTTCGCCCCTTCAAAGGTCTTGCCGGTGTTGTTTTCAATCGAAACCCAACCCGTGAGCGTTACTGCGTCGCCCTGTTCCGGTAGCACCAGATTGTAGTCCGACTTCCACGACATGCCATTGGTCAAGTAGCTGAGCTGGGCATCGAAGGCGGCCTTTTTGTCAGAATGAAGTTTCCACGACAGCGTTGGTTGCAGCACCGAATCATCACCCAGACTGGGGAAGAGTGGCACGCCCGGCAGTCGCGTCTGCAGCTCGCCATCGACTTCAATAATCGGCTCCAATTGCTTTGGCTGCGGATTACCGTATTGATTCTTGGTAGTAACCATCGAAGGCGCACGGATAATTTTACCCGACTCGATCACTTCTTTACCGTCCACGGTCTTTAGAAAACGAATCGTCTGCCCCTCGAACATTTGCAACAACCGTTGCTGATCGACGGGATCGCCGCGATAGCTTTGCTCGACCACACTGAGCGCGACCGCACCACTCGGATCTCGTAAAATCACCGACTCGGGCTCGAGTTGCGCAGTCACGCCACTATAGCTGACATCACTGAGCCCCGCGTTCAGATTGAGCGAAACGGTATCGCGTACCACGCCGAAGTTTTCGTTGTAAACAGTGATCGCTGGTTGCGCAGTCGCAATCGTCGCGAGACAAACAGTCAAGAATTGGAGTCGTATCGATTTCATCATAGCAGGGACGCGCGAGCGCTGTAGTTTATTAGATTATTTTAGCTAAAACCGAATAAATCAAGCATCCTGGCTCTCTGATTCATTTGATTGAACTGCATATTCTAATCGAATCAGCCAGAGATTCAAGTTCTCTCGGGCTTATCGGTCTTCAACTGCCTCAGCCACATCGCAGATTAGTTCGGTCATCTCCAGAAAGCGCTCACGCTTGGCATTATCCGCGATTAGGCCGAATTCCGCGAAGGACAAGACCCCGCCGCGCAGAGTAATCGTGGCTTTTGAGTCTTTCAACGCCTTCGACAGCAGCGCAAGGCGATCGTGGTGGAAAATACGTGCAAACTGAAGACCATCATTGGTTCGCACGTCGATTGCGGCATCCAACAATGAGTCGCCGCTCAACCAGCGTTGCTTTGAACCACTGTCGCGTTGACGAAAGCCGCCCAGCAAACCCTTTGTTGTGATTTGCCATGTTAATGACCCGTCGTCGACTTTGACCTTTATGATCGTCTCAATTTGTCGCGTATTTTGTAGCCCCTTCCCCGGCACCGAAATCGAAATCTCCCGTAGGCGATACATGCCATGCACAAACGGCTCCGCGCGAATAAACCCAGCGAGCTGTGGCGTGGGCTCGGTCAAATCAAGCTGCAGTTGCTGTGCGATCTTGCGATATTGACGCACGATTTTCTCTGATGATTGGCGGACCATGAACCAAAACAAGGCCGCCACTCCAATTGCGAGCACTACTATAAAACAGATTTCCAGAAACATAATCACTGAGATAGTCAAAGCAGGTCGAAGTGCGAGTGTGTTTTCGTCCAAAACATTAGACTGGAGCGAATCCACCAACATCCTAACATAGCAACTAAGTCGAGTTCGCCCTCACATGCCTCAAAAGTCACTTATTATGAAAATCTCCCAACTACTCCGCGTGCTTTCTATCCTGCTTATCTGCGGCTGCTCGACGACCAGCCAACGTATCGATGAGAGTGGGGCACAGTTTAACAGCTACTCCGCCGCCGAAAAACAACTCATTCGCAGCGGTCAGATCGCAGTCGGCTTTGATGAGGATCAAGTGCGCATGGCGCTCGGCGACCCCAGCCACATCAATTCCGACAGCCTCTCCAGTGGCACGCGCTACATTTGGGAATACCACGAACTGAAGCCGGATTATAATATTTTCAACTCCATCGGCATCAGCACTCGTGGTGGTGGTGTCGGCGCAGGCATCGGGATCGGCGGCACCCCCACTCGTAGTAAATTAACAAAGCGTATTGTGTTTGAGCGCAGTAACCAAAGAGTCTCCGAGTTTCAGTCTTTCGAATAATTCAGACATGTCCACCGAACGTAGATACACCCAAGCCGACTTTCGCACTCAACTCAGCTGGTCCGACCTTGATCAGGACTACCTGCGCCAACTTGTAGGGCTCGCAAAGATTGAAGATCTTGCCGGCGCGGGACTGGCTGAACGGCCCGAGCGACTCGGCGATGTGACCGCCGCTCTCATGCCCGAAGGCGCAACCGGCACCGCTCAACTCACCGCCCG
>Ga0209309_10001505_pt1 | contig 23176 bp, 22 predicted proteins | sample COGITO_mtgs_1204_2_FD_184807 | JGI IMG/M metagenome (GOLD analysis project Ga0209309, IMG submission 184807) | Pelagic marine microbial communities from North Sea - COGITO_mtgs_120412 (SPAdes) (version 2) | ecosystem: Environmental > Aquatic > Marine > Epipelagic ... | reverse complement strand
AAACACTCACAGATATGGCATACGATATTGACATGATCAAAAAGGTGTATAGCCAAATGGCCGACCGTGTAAATAAAGCACGAGAAGTTGTTGGAAAGCCTTTAACCCTTTCAGAAAAAATACTTTACTCTCATTTATGGGATGGAGAAGCTAATATTGCTTACCAGCGTGGTAAGGATTATGTAGACTTTGCTCCAGATAGAATTGCTTGCCAAGATGCAACTGCACAAATGGCATTATTACAATTCATGCAAGCTGGAAAAGATAATGTTGCAGTTCCAACAACGGTACACTGTGATCACCTTATTCAGGCTAAAATGGGAGCTGCTATAGATTTAAAAGCAGCAAACAAAAGTAGTCACGAAGTGTTTGAATTTCTTGAATCGGTATCTAATAAATACGGAATTGGATTCTGGAAACCAGGAGCGGGTATTATTCACCAAGTAGTATTGGAGAATTATGCATTTCCTGGAGGAATGATGATCGGGACAGATTCTCATACCGTAAATGCCGGTGGACTAGGAATGGTTGCTATTGGAGTTGGTGGAGCAGATGCTGTAGATGTAATGGCCGGAATGGCTTGGGAATTAAAATTTCCTAAATTAATTGGAGTGAAGTTAACCGGAAAACTTTCTGGATGGACTGCTCCTAAAGATGTGATTTTAAAAGTTGCTGGTATCCTTACCGTAAAAGGTGGAACCGGAGCAATTGTAGAATATTTTGGTGAAGGTGCTCGTTCCATGTCTTGTACTGGTAAAGGTACTATTTGTAACATGGGTGCAGAAGTTGGTGCTACCACTTCAACCTTTGGTTATGATGAGTCTATGGAGCGCTATTTAAAAGCTACTAATAGAGCAGATGTGGCAGAAGCTGCAAATGTTGTAAAAGAGCATTTAACAGGAGATGACGAGGTATACGCTAATCCAGAACAATATTTTGATGAGGTTATTGAAATCAATTTATCTGAATTAAAACCTCATTTAAATGGACCTTTTACTCCAGATTTGGCTACTCCAATTTCTGAAATGGGTAAAAAAGCGAAAGAAAATGATTGGCCAATCAATGTAGATTGGGGATTAATAGGTTCTTGTACCAACTCTTCTTATGAAGATCTTACAAGAGCTGCTTCTATTGCGAAACAAGCAGTAGATAAAAAAGTAAAAGCAAAGTCAGATTTTGGTATCAATCCAGGTTCAGAGACTATTCGTTTTACTGCAGAGAGAGATGGTTTGTTACAGATCTTTGAAGATCTAGATGCAACTATTTTTACGAATGCCTGTGGACCATGTATCGGGCAGTGGGATCGTTCTGATAGAAAAGGAGAAGAAAAGAATACGATTGTTCACTCTTTTAACCGAAACTTCTCGAAACGTGCAGATGGTAATCCAAATACACATGCTTTTGTTGGTTCTCCAGAAATGGTGGCTGCAATAGCAATTTCAGGAAGATTAGATTTTGATCCAACCAGAGATAAATTGATTAATGAAGATGGAGAAGAAGTAATGTTGGATGAGCCAACAGGAATAGAACTTCCTCCAAAAGGTTTTGACGTTAAAGATCCAGGATATGTTGCTCCATCTCCAGATGGAAGTGAAATTGAAGTAAAGGTTGCTAAAGATAGTGAGCGTTTACAATTACTGGAGCCTTTCAAACCTTGGGATGGTAAAAATCTTACCGGAGCTAAGCTTTTAATAAAGGCTTTTGGAAAATGTACTACAGATCATATTTCTATGGCTGGGCCATGGTTACGTTATAGAGGTCACTTAGATAATATTTCTAATAATATGCTTATTGGAGCTATTAACGCTTTTAATAAGAAGACCAACTTTGTAAAAAGCCAAATTAATGGTGAGTATGATGGTGTTCCTGCAGTAGCAAGAGCTTATAAAGCTGCAGATATTCCTACAGTAGTTGTTGGAGATCATAACTACGGAGAGGGATCTTCTAGAGAGCATGCAGCAATGGAACCACGTCATTTAGGAGTTAAGGTAGTATTGGTAAAATCTTTTGCTCGTATTCACGAAACAAACCTTAAGAAACAAGGAATGTTAGGAATCACTTTCCAAAATGAAGAAGATTATGATCTAATTCAGGAAGATGATACTTTCAACTTTATAGATCTTGAAAACTTTGCGCCAGATACACCTCTTACTATAGAGATTGTTCACGCAGATGGAAGTAAAGATACTTTTAAAGCTAATCATACTTATAACCAACCACAAATAGAATGGTATAAGCATGGTTCTGCGTTAAATCTTATAAAGATAGAAAACGCTAAATAATATATTTTGAGTAAATAATTTAAGCCTGATTAGAATTGTAAACTACAATTTTAATCAGGCTTTTTTCATTTATAAGAGACGTTATTAGATCTAATTTTAGTTTAGATATTAATAAAACCCCGAAGTTTTTCTTCGGGGTTATTATTAACCAGACTTGCATTCCCTACAATACCAGACTGATTAATGCTATAATTTTAGTTGATATAATTAATATCAATCAAGTTTAAATAGTTCTAAAAAAATTATTTATGATCTTATTTTTAAATGCTAAGAAACTAAAAATCAAAATATTGTTTTGAGTTTTATTTGGTATAGTAAAATAAGAATTTTATAAAATTACTGTTATTAAATCTATCTAATATGAGCGCTGAAACTCATCATTCTTTCCAAGTTAACATTTAATTAACAACTGTATAGCAATAATGGAAGTATTCTATTATTATTAATTATAATTTGTAAAGAATGCTAAAAAATTGATGACCTTTAATGTAGAACATGTTTAAATATAATAGCAATTAATAATTTTTAATATGCAAAAAGCTGTAGGTAGTTGAGAATCTATAGGTAAAATGGTCAAGGCGCTAAGAAATGATCATAATCTCTCACAAACCTATGTTCCAGAAAAACTATGTATTTCTCAAGCAGCTTATTCTTTAATTGAAAATTCTCAAAATGGAATTATTGTCGATCATATTATCAAACTCAGCCAATTGTATGATGTTACTACAGATTATATTTTAGAAGGAGATAAGCTGTTGATCAAGATCTCCAGAAAAAATGGCTATGTTCCTTTAATAAAGCCTAAAGCACATGCAGGTTATATAGAATATCTGGAAAATAGCAAGATTCATCATGTGCCAGAAGAAGAATATTACGATGAATCAGATTGGTATAGAATCCCAGGAATTAATCCAACCATTAATCAAACTTTATTTGAAGTAGAAGGAGAAAGCATGGCTCCAACTATTTTATCTGGAGATATAATTATCTGCCAACCCCTACCAAAATTAAGCAATGTTTTAGACGGCACTGTATTAGTAGTAGTTTTAAAAGAAGGTATCTTAGTTAAGAGAATTCGTTTAGATGCTAATAGCGATTATTTCTTATTAGAAAGTGATAATTATACGATGAATAAAATTCAAAAAATTCATAAAGATGAAGTAAAACATGCTTTAGCGGTTAGAGGTAAGATTAGTGGAGTTTTAGTACCCCATCATCAAATAGCATCAAAGGGAAAAATACAATCTATGGAAGACTCTATAGAACTTCTTAAAAAGGAATTGTTTAAGATGAATAAAAAAATGAATACCATGCATAAATCTTGATGGATTACATTCTCTACTGAAAATTCTAGAATATAAAAACTCCCTTATAATGGGAGTTTTTTAGTGATCTAAGTTTCGGCTGTCAAGATTAAGGTGTATTTTCGTCTAACCCTAAAATTGCATGAAAATGAAGCTTTTTAAAAATCAGTGGTCTAACATAATTATGGTGATCATTATTTTGGCGTTGATCATTCCCGGTACAAGAAAACCCCTAGCAATTTTTGTCAATAAGATACTTTCTTTCAGCCCTTCTGTAACTTCAGAAGATGAGCGAGCTCAAATAGCAAGTTATGAGTGGGTATTAGAAAAGAATAATACCGATAGGGTAGAGTTTTCAAAATATCAAGGAAAAGTAGTTATTATAAATTTCTGGGCTACTTGGTGTCCACCTTGTATTGCAGAAATGCCAAGTTTCCAAAAACTATATGAAGATTACAACGATAAAGTAGATTTCTTCTTTGTTTCCAACGAAGATCATCAAACCGTTCGAAATTTTATGGAACGAAAGAATTTTACTCTTCCTGCATTTAGACCTAAAAGCGCTATTCCGGAGCCTTTAAATAGTAATACGCTGCCAACCACTTATCTTTTAGATAAAAAAGGAAATATTGTGATAGAGAAAGTTGGATCTGCCGCATGGGACAGCGAAAAAATGCGAAAGACCTTGGATGACCTATTGGGGGAATAATTTTAAAATCCTCTCCTAAAAAAAGATTTAATAAATTCTATATGAAATAAAGAAAGCATGACCTTAAGATCTTCCTTAAGCGTGGTTTCTTCATCTAAATACTTTAGAATATTTTCAGGTGAATTTTTACTATAAAAATCGCTGAAAATCTTTTCTCCCATTTCATTGTTCCGTTTTAAAACATCTAAAAAGATCGCATCATACCACCTGAATCTGTTATTAATCAAGTTAAATTTTGGATCTTTCCCTGCTTTTAAGTTTTCAATTATTTTTGCTGTTTTTTTCTCGGTATGTTTAAAAGAATAACCTGTAGAACCCTTTACCCATGAGCCTCCAGTTCCAATTTTTGTTACAAGGGAATTATTTTCATGATGAAAAGGAAAGTCAGTCATTGGAATAATTCCTTTTTCTGTTTCTAAGATCTTGTAATTTTCTAAATCTAGAAAATCTTTTATATAGGTTTGTAAATGCTCATCATACACAGATTCATCGGTTAGATATGGAGTGAAAAATGTAAATTCTACCAATGCTTTAGTTCTGGATAACGGTAAGATGTAGGTAAAGCTTGTACTGTCTTTATGTTTTAAGCGATAATCCATCATCGTGAATTGATCTGGATCAAATCTATTGGTGTCTGTTTCTATAATCCATCCTTTAAAATGCTGAAAGAGCATGGTGTATTTAGGATTCTCTAAATATTCTGAAGTTATTCTGCTATCAAAAAAGTGGGAAGCAGTATAGCTTTTATTAATACCTGATGCTATTTTATTTACCAGATCGATCTCTGAGATGCTATCTTGAATAAATTCAAAATTAGAAGCTTGTTGAAGTTGAGATTTTGCGAATGCGTAGAAATCTTCCGAACGAATCATTTTGTAATGATAAGGTTCTAATTGGAATTTTAAATATTTTGAATTGGTTAAAAACCTGCCGCTCTCCCAAGTTTTATGAATTATAGATTCCCATTTACCTTTTCCTTTCTCCCAAAAGCACCAAGTTTTATCGTTCTCAATTTTTTTAGAAGGATCTATAATTGCAAATTGTTTATTGTTGAAAAATGGATCTTCAGCAAATCTTAAAGCAAGTTGTAAACCGGCCAAGCCACCACCAATAATTATGTAGTCAAAGGTTTTAGGCATTAGAATAGGAGATTATTAAACTCGTAGAAATTATTTTTTGAAGTATTTAAAAGGTACCCACAGCATACCAAAACATTCACCTTCATCTTTACCTAAATGTTTATGATGCATTTTGTGAGCTCTTCTTACACCTTTTGCGTATCTATTATTCGCATTTCTAAAGATCTTAAATCTTTGATGAATAAAGATGTCATGTACCGTAAAATAAGCAATTCCATAGCCTAAAATTCCTAATCCAATAGGTAACCCAATCCATAAATCGTTATATCGCCATAAAAGAAAGAAGGTAATACTTACAAAAGCATAGAATACGAAAAAAAGATCGTTACGTTCCCACCAGCTGCTATGATCTTTACGGTGATGGTCTGCATGTAATTTCCATAGAAAACCGTGCATGACATACTTGTGCGTAAACCAAGCCATCCCTTCCATGATCAAAAACGTTCCTAAAAAAACTACTATCCAAAGTATAATGTTCATTACAATAAATTTAATCGGTATGAAATATATGATTTTGCTAATAAGCCTGCCTTTTGATAATTAGGTACACTTATTCGTCTGTTTTTAATTTCTAAAGATGGTACATTTTTAAGTTTATGGAGCAACTTTCGATAATAAATGTAAGCTGTGTAAACTCCAAACTTGGCCTCTACAGGTAATTTTGAAATTCCTTTTAATCCATTATTAAAATCTTCTTCTATTTCTAAAATAATTCGTTGTTTGCTTTCTTCATCTAAAGCTTCCAAATTGGTATTAGGAAAGTAACTTCTACTAAGATCTTCAAAATCTGCTTTCAGATCTCTTAGAAAGTTAACTTTTTGAAAGGCAGATCCAAGACTCATAGCAGAATCTTTTAATTCTTCATATTTAACCTGATCGCCATTTACAAATACTTTTAGGCACATAAGGCCAACAACATCTGCACTTCCATAAATATATTCTTTATACTCTGCTTGGGTAAGATAATCTGATTTATGAAGGTCTAATTTCATACTTTTTAAAAATGCTTGATATAGAGAGGGATCAATATCATATTTGTGCACTGTAGCTTGAAAAGAATTTAAGATAGGGTTTAAACTTATCTTAGTTTCTATTGCTTTATACAGATCTATATTAAAATCTTCAAGTAACATTTCTTTATCGTAGTCATGAAATGAATCTACTATCTCGTCTGCAAGTCTTACAAAACCGTAAATGTTATAAATATCCTGCCTTATAGATGGCGCTAACATTTTTGTAGCTAGAGAAAAGGAGGTGCTATACGCATTGGTAACCTCTTTACTGCAGCTTTTAGAAACCGTATCAAAAATTGATTTCATATTAATTTTCTTTTTGAATGAGACCAGAAACCAGTTTTCCGGAAATTAATGATGGCGGTACTCCTGGTCCGGGAACTGTAAGTTGCCCGGTGAAATATAATCCATCTACTTTACTGCTTTTTAATTTAGGTCTTAAAAAGGCAGTTTGCAATAGGGTATTTGCCATACCATAGGCATTCCCCTTGTAACTATTATATTCTTCAATAAAATCTTTTACGCAAAAAGATTCCTTAAAAATTACATCATTTTTTACAGATTGATGTGTAATTTTTTCAAATCTATCTATAATTTTATCAAAATAAGTAGCTCTTAATTCTTCGGTATCTTCAAGTCCAGGAGCTATGGGTACCAAAAAGAAACCATTTTCACAATCTAAAGGCGCCGTGTTTGCATCTGTAACAGAAGTAAAATTAGCATAGAATAATGGTTGTTCCGGCCACTTGGGTTCATCATAAATATCTTTTGCGTGTTTATCAAAATCTACATCAAAAAATAAGTTATGATGATTGATATTCTTTAATTTTTTGTTGAAACCAACATAAAATAGTAGGGAAGAGGGAGCAAAAGTTTTTTTATTCCAATATGATTCTGAATATTGCCTATACTTTTCATCTAACAAAGTTTCGCTATGATGATAATCTGAACCGGCAACTACAATATCTGTTTCTATGTTCTCTCCGTTTATTTTAAGGGAAGTTGCTTTTTTATTTTCAACATTTATTTTAGCAACAGGAGCATTCGTGTTTATCTTAACTCCTAATTCTAATGCTAAAGACTCCATACCTTGTATAACTTTATACATTCCTCCATTTGGATGCCAAGTACCTAATCCAAAATCGGCATAATTCATAAAGCTATAAAACGAAGGAGTATCACTTGGCTTGGCTCCTAAGAACAAGACAGGAAATTCTAAAATTTGAATGAGCTTTTTGTTTTTAAATTCTTTGCGAACGTCTTTAGATATAGTGCTAAAGAATTGACCTATCTTTTTTATAGTTTCTGGAGTCACCAATTCTATAGGAGAAACTCCTGGCCTATACACAAGATCTTTTATGGCTATGTTGTAATTATCTTGGGCTTGTGTGATAAACTTTTTTAGTTTTTTAGCACTTCCAGGTTCTTCAGCTTCAAAAGTGCTATAAATCTTTTCTAAAGTATCTGCAATGCTTATACTCTCATCATTTCCGAAGAAAACTTTATATGCGGGATTTAATTTTTCTATTTGATAGTAATCTGATGGTTTTTTTTGGAAATCATTAAAGAATTTTTCAAAAACATCTGGCATCCAATACCAAGATGGGCCCATATCAAAGGTAAATCCGTCTTTTTTATACTGTCGAGCTCTTCCTCCAATGGTTTCATTCTTTTCATAGATTGTAACATCGTACCCATCTTTTGCTAAATAACAAGCCGCAGATAGCGATGCAAAACCAGATCCAATTACACTTACTTTAGACTTCATCTATGCTAGTTGGTTTGTAAATTCAGATATAGACTTATATATTTTCACATTTTCAGGTTGTTTAACAGGATCTAACGTTTGTATTTGAGCACCAAATAAGTGAATATTTAATTTATTTTCTGAGCATAATTCTCTTTCATATTCTTCAAGAAAACTATTAATATCTACTGGCGCGATAGTTAGATAACTTAAAAATTGAATATTTTCATGAAGATCCAACAAGTATTTCATGTCTTTTAGAGGCATACTAGGTCCTAAAAATATAGTTTTTTTAGCGTGAAAATTTAATTCATAATATAGGTAAAGTATTCCTAAATCGTGAATTTCATTTTCCGGTAGAAAAAGTACATAAAGTTCATTTTGTTTATCGTCTGTAACCTCTCCATGAAGAGAAATATTCATGTACAATTTCTGTTTTATAAGATTTACTAGAAAATGTTCATGTACAGGATTTATCGTATCTGTCTGCCAAAGCATTCCAATTTCATCTAATAGCGGAATGAATATCTCCATAAATATCTCACGAAAACTTTTCTTTTCCATGAGCATATTATAGGTTTGGTTGAACAAAACCTGATCAAAATTAACCATGGCAATCTTAAAAGAATTGATGGCTCTATTTTGCACGCTTGCAGTAGCAGCAACTTCTTTCACCATAGTACAAATCTCAGAATCGTTCAATTTTGCAATTCTAGAGATCTTGTAACCATGTTCATTTAAAAAAGTAACATTCAGTATTTTCTGAAGATTTTCAAGATCGTATGTTCTTATATTAGTATCTGTTCTATCTGGTGTAAGTATATTATACCTTTTTTCCCAAATACGAATAGTGTGAGCTTTGATCCCACTTAAATGCTCGAGATCTTTAATGCTGAAATTCTGTTTAACGTTTTCCATATTAAATAATAGATAAACAAATCTAAACAAAATGGAGAGTTTAGACTTCTATTGAAATGTTAAATGTTTAATCTTTGTCTATTAAGATTAAACAAAATAATATTTTGACTGAAAAAGTAATTAGAAGTATTTACGAAACAAACTCTAAAAGAGTTTTACTAAGGTTTGATTTTTTTAAACCTAAGGTTGAAAACAGGTAGTTGACTTGGGGGAATAGTTTTATTGGGAAGAGGAGTAGATATTATAATTTTCAAGAATTTCTGTAAGTTATCCTTAAGAAGTGGTAATTACCTTTAGATGCCAATGGAACTACGAACGTTATTTAAATGAAATCTAAGAATTGTAATGTAGAAGCAATCAAGCAAGTAATTGAGTTGATATAAAAAATGTTTTTAAAGAAAGTAAGGGATAAATTGGTACCCGGAGCGGGACTTGAACCCGCACGCCCTTAAGGACACATGGCCCTCAACCATGCCTGTCTACCAATTCCAGCACCCGGGCAAATGCGCTATTAGAAATTGAATTTCCAACGGGCAAGGTAATATCAAAAAAAAAATAATCTTGGAAAGATCCAAAATTATAGAACTTTAATAAAAGTAGTGATCTGGCTGGGGCTCGAACCCAGGACCCTCTCCTTAAAAGGGAGATGCTCTACCAACTGAGCTACCAAATCGGTTATGTAAAAGATCATGGAGGTAAACCTCTATTCTTGTGATCTGGCTGGGGCTCGAACCCAGGACCCTCTCCTTAAAAGGGAGATGCTCTACCAACTGAGCTACCAAATCTTGTGTTGCATTATTTTGCGAATGCGGGTGCAAATATACTATCATTTATTTATTTTTCAAGAGGAAATTGATATAAATTTGCAAATGTTTTTAATTAATATCTAAACACCTCAGAATCAGTATGAAAATTTTTCTCTCAGGATACATGGGATCGGGCAAATCTTTAATTGCCGACTATATTTCTAAAAAAATGAAATTTCCGCTTGTGGATCTTGATGATCAAATAACACTTATAGAAGAACTATCTGTATCAGAAATCTTTGCAACCAAAGGAGAACTTTATTTTAGAAAGTTAGAAACAAAAATATTAGAAGACGTTTTAGAAGAACCTATAGATATGGTGGTAGCTCTTGGTGGAGGAACACCTTGCTACGGAATTAATATTGATCTAATTAAAAGTCATCCCGAAGCTAAAATGGTATACCTTAAAGCTTCAGTAGAATTCTTAACCAAGCGATTATTTGAAGAAAAACAAAATAGACCATTAATTAGCCATCTCACTTCTAAAGAAGATTTAGACGATTTTATTAGAAAGCATCTATTTGAGCGTAGCTATTATTATAATCAAGCAAACTTAGTAGTTGATATAGAAAATAGAGATGTAGATGCTATTGGGTATGAAATTATAAAGAAATTAGAGTAGTTCTACTTTGTCTTTACCTTTAGAAAAATGAACCTGTACCATTTCATTCATTGAAGTAGAGAGGGAAATTCCTTTATAATCTGCTTTTACCGGAAATTTCTTGTGACTTCTATCTACAAGCACTGCGGTTTTAAACTGTTTTAAGGGCACTTCTAAGAAATGCTTGACTCCATATATTAAAGTTGCTCCGGAGTTTAAGACATCATCTATTAGGACCACAGATTTATTTGTATATGCAGATGGAGGTAGCGAGGTTTCTATGGCATTTAAAGGATTTTTTTTATCGATTCTCACCTCACATAATTCAATATGTAAATCGGAGATCTCCTCTAAAACCGATTTTAATCTTTTGGCAAACTGAAATCCACTTTTAGAAATTCCAGCTAAAATAAGCTGTGTTTCGTCAACATTGCTTTCATAAATCTGATAGGCTATACGTTTGATCTTATGCTGGATCTGCTCATTATTTAAGATAGTGTTGGATATTGCCATGATTCAATTTTTTTTAAATATAAAGAACAATTCTTTGTCTTGTCTAGGAGCGATAGAATTATAACAAGTTTCTATAGTTTTGATCTTAAAATAGGGATTAAAGTAAGTGATATATTCTGCTTTGCTACCTCCATAAGGAGGGCCTTGTTTTTCAAATTCAGTATCAAATATGAGTCCGCTTAAAGTACCTCCTGTTTTCAATAGATTATTCATTTTAGTAGCATAATCTGTCCTGTAGGTGGGAGGAAGTGCGCAAAAGAAAGTTTGTTCTAAAACAAGATCAAATTGCTCCTCGAGCTCAAAAAAATCACCTTGAATTAATTGCTCTTTAGGAAAATTTGGTTCTCTAAAAAGAAGATTGTTGAGTGGTTCCAAAGCTAAATCTATGACGAAGATATTTTTAAATCCTTGAGAAAACAGGTATTCCGCTTCATAAGAATTGCCACCACCAGGAATTAAAATCTTTATATTGTTGTCTGTCAATTGGTCTATATAAGCTTTTATAGGAGGTGAAACTTGGCCTAAATCCCAACCGGTATTCTTTTGCTGATATCTAGAACTCCAATAATCTTTATTCAATTTCATTCCTTTTCTCCTTTATCTTCTTTTTCCTCTTTTTCTGGATCTTCAAACCAATCATCTATATCTCTACGATCTTTTTTGGTAGGTCTTCCTGTACCTTTCTTACGGTAATAATCTTTAGAATATTTAAGAAGATCTAATTTCTCAAACTCTTCTTTAGGGGTAATATCATTAACATAAAGGTTTGCGATCTTAGCTCCAACTCTACTGGTAGGTAGATCCAAAATCTCAATTTGATAATCTATCTGATTTTTTCTAACCTGAATTTTATCTGTAGGATACACTTCTCGAGAAGCTTTTACGTTAGCTCCTTGTATCTTAACTTTTCCTTGTCTGCAGGCTTGTGTGGCAAGACTTCTTGTTTTGAAATACCGCACACACCATAAATATTTATCAACTCTCATATTTGGTTCTTAAAACTGACTAAATCCTAAGCAAAAATACAAGAATATTGTATCTTGCCGCCTTAAATTCAGCTAATGATGAAATTGAATAATTTGTTTTTTATTACCGTGCTAGCAAGCACAATGTTTATAAGTTGTAAAAAAGATGATGATGGTAACTCCACAGTCCCAGATCGTGATAGAGGTGAACAAGCCATTGAAGATGATGAAGCATTGATCTCTTATCTAAAAACTCATTTTTATAATGATAAAGATTTTGAATCTCCATCTGCAGGTTTTAATAACGAAATTCGTTTTGATACCATTGCAGGATCAAATTCAGACAGAACTCCAATTTTTGAATCAGATCTTTTAGAAACCAAAACCGTTACTAGAAATGATGTAGACTATACTCTTTACATATTAAAGATTAGAGAAGGAGAAGGCCAACGTCCTTCTTTTGTAGATTCTACATTTGTTACTTACACAGGAAAATTATTAACTGGCGCAAATTTTGACAGTGCTCAAACACAGATTTGGTTTGATCTTACTAAATTAATAGATGGATTTAGTGAAGGTATTACAGAATTTAAATCTGCTTCTGGATATGATATTAATGACGATAATACGGTAACATTTAATAATGATTATGGAGTAGGTTCTATTTTTATTCCTTCTGGTTTAGCTTATTTTTCTTCACCTCAAGCTGCAATTCCTGCGTATAGTCCTATAATTTTTAATGTGAAACTCTTTTTGGTTAATCAGGCAGATCATGATAATGATGGAATTCCAACTATTATGGAAGATATTAATAACGATCAGAATATCTATAATGATGATACCGATGGAGATGGAACGCCTAATTATGCAGATGCAGATGATGATGGTGATGGAACTCCAACTAAAGACGAAATAACTGTTGATCCGATAACAGGAGAGATCACTTTTACCGATAAAAATAATGATGGAACTCCAGATTATTTAGATCGAGAAACCTATTACTAGAAATTTCAATTTCTTGATAACAAAAAAATCCGCAACATTGTTGCGGATTTTTTTATTTGTAACCAGTTCTTAATCTAGTTGAAACTATAAGAGAGTCCAAAAATCCATTGAGAGGGTCTGGAGTCTATTTTAAAGTTGTTATCTGCCGCCATTTCGCCAAAAGCATTGTTCTCTTTAAAAGCACCTTCATACCTTACATCAAAACCTAATCTACCAAGTTCTAATCCGGCTCCAAGTTGATATCCAAGAGTGATTTTATTATCTACTTCTGATATTTTCAAATTAGATTTTTCAAGATCATTGCTTAGAACATATTGAAAAGAAGGACCAGCCTTAATATTAATTGGTCCAAGTACATTTAATCCCAATAATATTGGAGCATCAATTTTATTCAATTTATAATCGAAAGTATCATATTCTGTTTTAAGGGAGGTGTATACCAATTCCGGTTGAAGAAAAAATCCTAGAAATTCAAATTTTGCAAATGCTCCTAAATGATAACCTGTTCTTTCTTTACCGTTTTCTACAGAAGTGATATCACCGGCAACTTGAGAATAATTTTCATATTCTCCAGTGGCGCCATAGTTTAAACCACCTTTAATACCGTAAGAAGTTTGAGCCATTGCAACTCCACCGAAGGTAAGGAATGCAAGTAAAAATAATTTTTTCATAAGTTTTGATTTAAGATGAGATGGGTATAACGCAGTAAATGTGCCAATTATTTCTGCGATAAATTGAAAAACCCTTCAAGCGTTGACTTTGAAGGGTTTAAAATAAGATTTTATAAACTAAATTATTTTCTTTTAATCACTTTTTCTGAAGCTTTTACAATGGCTTCTGCATTCAAACCATACTTTTTCATAAGTTGCTCAGGAGTTCCACTTTCACCAAAAGTATCCATAGTTGCCACAAATTCTTGTGGCGTTGGAGAGCTAAGAGATAATGTTCTTGCAACACTTTCTCCAAGACCACCTAAAAAGTTGTGTTCTTCAGCAGTCACAACACATCCGGTTTTCTTAGCAGATTTTATGATGGCTTCTTCATCCAAAGGTTTAATAGTGTGAATATTTATTACTTCTGCACTAATTCCTTTAGCTTCTAATTCTTGTGCTGCTTCTAAAGCTTCCCAAACCAGGTGACCTGTAGCTATAATAGTAACATCGGTACCTTCGGTAAGTTGTACCGCTTTTCCTATTTCAAAGTTTTGATCTTCTGGAGTAAAGTTGGCAACTTTTGGTCTTCCAAATCTTAAATAAACAGGGCCGTCCAATTCAGCAATAGCAATGGTAGCAGCTTTGGTTTGATTGTAATCGCATGTATTAATTACGGTCATTCCAGGTAACATTTTCATCATTCCAAGATCTTCTAAGATCTGGTGTGTTGCTCCATCTTCACCTAAAGTTAGGCCAGCATGAGATGCACATATTTTTACATTTTTACCTGAATAAGCTACACTCTGGCGAATTTGGTCATACACTCTTCCTGTAGAAAAGTTAGCAAAGGTTCCCGTAAATGGTATTTTACCTCCAATGGTCATTCCGGCAGCCATACCAATCATATTTGCTTCCGCAATCCCTACTTGGAAAAATCTTTCAGGATTGTCTGCTTTAAAATCGTCCATTTTCAAGGATCCGGTAAGATCGGCACAAAGAGCAACTACATTTTCATTTGTTCTTCCTAATTCTGCCAAACCCGCTCCAAAACCTGAACGTGTATCTTTATTTCCTGTATTTGTATATTTTTTCATTCTAATGTCTTTTTCTGAGATTCAAGATCTACATCGAATATTTCGATATAAAATATTGAAGTTGATTAATAATCTCCTAAGGTTTCAGGGTTTTGGGATAATGCTTCTTCAAGCTGCTCATCATTTGGAGCAACACCGTGCCATTTGTGGGTGTGCATCATAAAATCTACTCCATTCCCCATGATGGTATGTAAAAGAATACATACCGGTTTTCCTTTACCTGTAAGTTCTTTCGCTTCTTTCAAACCTTCAAGGATCTTAGTAATATCATTCCCTTCTTGAACTTCTAGAACATCCCAACCAAAAGCTTCAAATTTTGCTTTTAGATTCCCCATTGGAAGAACCTGATCTGTAGCCCCGTCAATTTGCTGACCGTTTACATCTACGGTAGAAATAATATTATCAATTTTATTACCAGCAGCATACATAATAGCTTCCCAGTTTTGACCTTCTTGTAATTCACCATCGCCATGAAGCGTATAAATTATATGGTCGTCATTATTCAACTTTTTAGCTTCTGCAGCACCTAATGCAACGCTCATTCCTTGACCTAAAGATCCGGATGCAATTCTAATTCCAGGCAAACCTTCATGAGTAGTTGGGTGACCTTGTAAACGAGAATTAATAAGTCTAAAAGTATTTAATTCTTCTACTGGAAAAAATCCGCTTCTTGCAAGTACGCTGTAAAAAACAGGTGAAATATGACCGTTAGAAAGAAAGAAAAGATCCTCTCCAATTCCGTCCATTTTAAAGTCGGTGCTGTAATCCATTACCTCTTGATAAAGAGCAGTAAAGAATTCGGCACAACCTAAAGAACCTCCTGGATGACCAGAATTTACTTTATGAACCTGTCTTACAATGTCTCTTCTAACCTGAGAAACAAAATCTTCTAATTGTTGTGTGTTCGGCATTGTTGTGTTGTTATTTTTAAGTGTTGCAAAAATATGTTTTTAAATAGGAAGGTCAAAGCTCGATTTTGCCAGTTATCAACGATTTGAGTTATTTAACTAACATTTTTTAAATTCTGCTCCCTGTGATTTGTAGATTAGTTAAGTATCTTTGCCGCTACTTAAAATATACTATGAATTTTGAACTTTTAACTACCGATGCAGGTAGTAAGGCAAGAGCAGGAAAAATTACTACAGATCATGGAGTTATAGAAACTCCCATTTTTATGCCGGTAGGAACCGTTGGAACGGTAAAAGGAGTGCATCAAAGAGAATTAAAAGAAGAGATAAATCCTGATATTATCTTAGGAAACACATATCATTTATACTTAAGACCGCAGGTTGAAATATTGAAGAAAGCCGGTGGTTTGCATAAATTCATGAATTGGGATAGAAACATACTTACCGACAGTGGTGGGTATCAAGTATATTCACTTTCAGATAGAAGAAAGATTAAGGAAGAAGGGGTTAAGTTCAAATCGCACATAGATGGTTCTTATCATACATTTACTCCAGAAAATGTAATGGAAATTCAAAGAGCTATTGGTGCAGATATTATCATGGCTTTTGATGAGTGTACTCCATACCCTTGCGACTATAGATATGCTAAAAGATCTATGCACATGACGCATAGATGGTTGGATAGATGTATCAATCATTTGGAGAAAACTCCTTATTTATATAATTATACGCAAGCATTCTTTCCAATAGTTCAAGGGAGTACCTATAAAGATCTCAGAAAACAATCTGCAGAATATATTGCTTCTGTTGGAGCTGAAGGTAATGCAATTGGAGGATTATCAGTAGGAGAACCTGCTGAAGAAATGTATGCAATGACAGAAGTTGTTACAGAAATTCTTCCGGAAGATAAGCCAAGATATTTAATGGGGGTGGGAACTCCTATCAATATTTTAGAGAATATCGCTCTTGGAATTGATATGTTTGACTGTGTAATGCCTACCAGAAATGCCCGTAATGGAATGTTATTTACCGCACATGGTTCCATTAATATCAAGAATAAAAAGTGGGAAGATGATTTTTCGGCGATAGATGATATGAATATTACTTGGGTAGATACAGAATATAGCAAAGCTTATTTAAGACATTTATTTTCAGTAAATGAATTATTAGGCAAGCAAATTGCTACTATTCATAATCTTGGTTTCTATCTTTGGTTGACACGTGAGGCGAGAAAACATATCTTAGCCGGAGATTTTACAACTTGGAAAAACATGATGGTAAAGCAAATGGATAAGCGCTTATAATTTGAAGATATTAGACTGGTACATATTAAAACGTTATCTAGGTACATTTACCATGATGTTGTTAATGTTTATTCCTATTGGAATAACCATTAATCTTGCTGAAAAAATAGATAAGATCTTAGAGAATGAGGTTCCCTTTATAGAGGTAGCTGCTTATTATTTAGATTTTACTATTTATTTTGCAAATCTGTTGTTTCCGCTATTTCTATTCCTTTCGGTAATCTGGTTTACTTCAAAACTAGCAAATAATACAGAGATCATAGCTTTTTTGAGTAGTGGTGTATCTTATTGGCGATTTTTAAGACCTTATTTAATTGGAGCTACTATAGTTTGTATTGGTGCTTTAATCTTGAGTATGTATTTAGCACCTCAAGCCAGTAAAGGGTTTAATGAGTTTAAATATGAGTATCTTAAAAAGGGTGCCGAAGTTCAGGAAACCAATGATGTTTACAGGCAGATAAACAATTCAGAATATATTTATGCGAGTAATTTTCAGCCTAAAACGCATACTGCCAGAAATTTTACCTTAGAACATTTTGAAGGAAATAAGCTTAAATTTAAATTAAGTGCTTCCAGATTAGAGTTTAAAGAAGAAGATAGTACCTATTCTCTTACCAATGTGGACAAGCGAATTATTGGGGTAAATGAAGATGTTATTATACATGAACGTGAACTTGATACCGTTTTGCCTTTTGAATTTGATCAGTTAACACCAGTTAATTATATAGCAGAAACGCTTACTTATAATGAGCTGAATGATTTTATCGCTCAAGAAAAAAGGCGTGGATCTGCAAATATGAATCGGTACTTAGTTGTAGCTTACAAAAGGTGGAGTTTGCCAGTTTCCGCATTTATTCTAACCATTATTGCCGTTGCTGTGTCATCAGTAAAGCGAAGAGGTGGTATGGGAGTAAATCTTGCTTTAGGAATTACGCTTGCCTTTATTTTTATCTTTTTCGACAAGGTTTTTGGAACTATTGCAGAGCAATCTACATTTTCACCTCTTGTTGGAGTTTGGTTTCCCAACTTTACTTTTGGGATCTTAGCCATTTATCTGCTCTTTAATGCTAAACGATAAACTTAAAAGCTACTTATTTTTTCACGTAATCGTGTTAATTTGGGGTTTCACTGCCATTCTTGGAGCTTTAATCTCTTTAGAAGCAATTCCATTGGTATGGTATAGAATGTTATCTGCAAGTGTTTTCATTTTAATTTGGATCTTGTGGAAACGAAAAAGTCTAAAACTACCTCCTAAAAAGTTGTGGTTGATTATTATAGCGGGCTTAGTTATAGCCGCTCATTGGTTAACATTCTTCGGAGCTATAAAAGTTTCAAATGTGTCTATTACTTTAGCATTACTATCTACCGGAGCATTTTTCACTTCTATTTTAGAGCCTATCTTTTATAAACGTAAGTTTGTTTGGTATGAAGTGGTCTTTGGTTTAATAGTAATGGCCGGGCTTTATATAATTTTTAATGTAGAGACTGAACATTCAGTAGGAATTCTCTTAGGTCTTACTTCTGCATTTTTATCGGCTGTATTCACACTTATGAATGGAAAGTTGGTAAAGCATGCAGCACCATCCGTAATTTCATTTTATGAATTGTTAACCGGAGCCACTGCAATTAGTATTTATTTATTAGTAATGACCTGGATTTCGGAAGGAGAAAATGGCTTTAATGCAGATTTTTTTAATCTGGTTCCGTCAGACTGGATTTATTTATTCATTTTGTCTTCCATCTGTACCGCTTTTGCGTTTATAGCAGCTATAGCAGTAATGAAACATATTAGCCCATATACAGTAATGCTTACAACTAATTTGGAGCCTGTATATGGAATTGTTTTAGCTTTTTTGGTCTTCGGAAATAAAGAACAAATGCATCCGCAATTTTATTATGGTGCTGCTATAATTCTTTCTACAGTGGTGCTTAACGGATATCTCAAAACAAAAAGAAAAATTAATAAGACATCTTAGGAAGTCTTCCTTTTAAAGTTTGTTATATTTGTAGGCTAATTAAAAACACCATAACTTCATATGGAATATTTGGATTTTGAATTACCCATTAAAGAGTTAGAAGAGCAATACGAAAAAGCTTGTAATATTGGTTCAGAGAGCAATGTTGATGTAACAGCTACCTGTAAACAGATAGAAAAGAAATTGGCTGAGACCAAGAAGGAGATCTATAAAAACCTTACTGCATGGCAAAGAGTTCAGCTCTCAAGACATCCTAACAGACCTTACACCTTAGATTATATAAAAGCCATTTGTGGAGATACCTTTTTGGAACTTCATGGAGATCGTACTGTAAAAGACGATAAAGCGATGATTGGAGGACTAGGGAAAATTGGAGAACAAAGTTTTATGTTGGTTGGTCAACAAAAAGGTTTTAATACCAAGACCAGACAATTTAGAAACTTTGGAATGGCCAACCCTGAAGGTTACCGCAAAGCTTTAAGGCTTATGAAATCTGCCGAGAAATTTGGCGTTCCTGTAGTTACGTTTGTAGACACGCCGGGAGCTTTTCCAGGATTGGAAGCAGAAGAACGTGGTCAAGGAGAAGCTATTGCCAGAAATATTTTAGAGATGACAAGGCTTAAAGTACCAATTATAGTGGTTATTATTGGTGAAGGAGCCAGTGGTGGAGCATTAGGAATTGGTGTGGGAGATAAAGTAATGATGTTAGAGAATACTTGGTATTCTGTAATTTCTCCTGAATCTTGTTCTTCCATTTTATGGAGAAGCTGGGAATATAAAGAAATTGCTGCAGATGCCTTGAAGCTAACCGCAAAAGACATGAAAAAGCAAAAATTAATAGATGAAATTGTAAAGGAACCTCTCGGTGGAGCGCATAGCAATCGAGAAGAAACTTTTAATAGTGTAAAAACTGCAATTTTATCTGCTTATGATGAGTTTAAAAACTTATCATCAAAAGAATTAGTAAATAAGCGTATGGATAAATACTCAAACATGGGAGTTTTTAAAGATTAAAACGCAGTATACCGACCTTTAAAAAATATCCGGAGTTCTACTTCGGATTTTTTTGGCCTTATTAACAAAATTTCAAAGTTATTAACAGGTAAATTGTTCATTACCGGTTAATTAACTCCCTAAGTAATCATTAAGATTGCTTTAACATTTTTTTACATTCGTACTATGGAAAAAGTCACTGCCCCACAAAATATTAAGTACAATTCAGGAAACGTTATAAATTTAGAAAGAGGAAAAATTCCCCCACAAGCTGTTGATTTAGAGGAAGTTGTGTTAGGGGCTATGATGATCGACAAGAAAGGTGTAGACGAGATTATCGATATCCTACATTCTGATGTTTTTTATAAAACGGCTCATAAGCATATCTACGACGCTATCTATAAGCTCTTTGAAAATACAGAGGCAATCGATTTATTAACCGTTTCTAATCAGTTAAGAAAAGAAGGATTATTGGAAAAAGTTGGAGGCGAATATTACCTTATTCAACTTACTCAAAAAGTGGCTTCTTCGGCCCACATTGAGTTTCATGCGCGTATTATTCTTCAAAAATATATTCAAAGAAGTTTGATCAAAATCTCTAGTGAGATTATTGAAGAATCTTATGATGAAGCTACCGATGTTTTTGATCTTTTAGATTCCGCCGAAACTAAACTTTATGAAGTTACTCAAGGAAACATAAAAAGATCTACAGAAACCGCTCATAGTTTGGTAATACAAGCTAAGAATAGAATTCAAGAGATTTCTAATAAAGAGGGGTTAAGTGGAGTTCCTTCTGGCTTTGATAAATTAGATAAGCTTACTTCGGGTTGGCAACCAAGTGACCTGGTAATTATTGCAGCTCGTCCTGGTATGGGTAAAACAGCGTTAACTCTATCTATGGCTAGAAATATGGCTGTAGGACATAATATACCTGTAGCTTTCTTTTCTCTGGAGATGTCGGCTGTGCAACTTATTACTCGACTTATTTCTTCTGAAACCGGATTATCTTCAGAAAAATTGAGAACGGGTAATTTAGAAACTCATGAGTGGGAACAGCTAAACGTAAAAGTGAAAGACCTTGAAAAAGCACCACTTTTTATAGATGATACGCCATCTTTATCCATTTTCGATCTTAGAGCAAAAGCAAGAAGACTATCTTCTCAATTTGGGATTAAAATGGTGGTGGTAGATTACCTTCAGTTAATGACTGCAGGTAGCTCGAGTAAAGGTGGGAACCGTGAACAAGAAATATCTACGATCTCTCGAAACTTAAAAGCTTTAGCAAAAGAATTAAGTATTCCAGTTATTGCACTTTCTCAACTGTCTCGTGCGGTAGAAACTAGGGGAGGAAGTAAAAGACCTTTATTAAGTGATTTGAGGGAATCTGGAGCTATTGAGCAAGATGCCGATATTGTTTCTTTTATCTATAGACCAGAATACTATAAAATAGATGAGTGGGATGATGAAGAACGGTCTCCAACAGCAGGTCAAGGAGAATTTATTGTAGCGAAACACCGTAATGGTGGTTTGGAAAACATTCGTTTGAAATTCGTTGGGCATTTAGGTAAATTCGATAACTTAGATGACTTCGATTCTCCTTTTGAATTTCATTCTAAAATGAATGATGGAGGAGGAGAAGAAGCTTTTAAAACTCCGGGATTACCAAATCCTAGCGCAGATGAAGCTTTTGGAAGTTCTATGAACAACGATTTTAATGATGATGATAGCGACGTACCTTTCTAATTTTAAAATAACTTTTATAAAATTTGCAGATATTACAAGTATCAAGAGCATAGAGTCAGAAAAACATATATCTAAAAAGAGCATCAGAACATTTGTTTTGATGCTCTTTTTATTTTTTGGAAGTTGGAATATGTTCAGTTCTTCTATCCTTATTCCTATGGATGCAGAAGGGCAGAGCAATCATTTAAAAGCCTACGGAATTACGTATTATGCGCTTCAAAATAATTTGAAAGTACAATGGTTGCTAAATTATAGAGGTGGTTCATTTTTAGTTTCAGATACAGAAGCATTAAAAAGAGAATGTAAGATAAGAGGAGTTTCTTTTGAAGTTTTAAGTGATGCTAAAACTTCTTCAATTTTAGAAGAAATTTCTAGTCCATCAAAAAATATGGAGGCTGTAATATTAGAGAAAGCCCCAAAAATAGCAGTGTATGCACCTCAAGGAAATAAGCCTTGGGATGATGCAGTTACCATGGTGCTTTCTTACGCAGAGATATCTTATGAAACTATTTATGATGAAGAGGTTTTAGGTGATGCATTGTTATTATATGATTGGTTGCATTTGCATCACGAAGACTTTACTGGGCAGTATGGTAAATTCTATAGAAACTACAGAACTACGCCTTGGTATTTGAAGGAAAAGGAAGAAGCAGAAGCTTTAGCTACTAAGCTTGGATATTCTAAGGTTTCTGAAGAGAAATTGGCAGTAGCTTTAAAAATTAGAGATTATGTAGTAGGAGGAGGTTTTATGTTCGCGATGTGTAGTGCTACAGATAGTTTCGATATCGCTTTGGCGGCAGAAGGAGTAGATATTGCAGAGCCAATGTTTGATGGCGATGCCAGTGATGCAGGATATCAGTCTAAAATAGATTTTAATAGAACTTTTGCTTTTACAAACTTCATTTTAGAAAGAGATCCTATGGAATACGAGTTCTCTTCTATAGATATGACGGAAAAGAGAAAGATCTCTGCAGAGTCAGATTATTTCACCTTAATGGAATTCTCAGCTAAATGGGATCCGGTGCCTACAATGTTAAATCAAAATCATACTGCCCTGGTTAAAGGTTTTATGGGGCAAACCACGGCTTTTGATCCTTCAGCTTTAAAATCTTCGGTATTAGTTTTGGGAGAGAATAAATTAAATGAAGAAGCTAGATATATTCATGGTATTAAGGGTAAAGGCTTTTTTACCTTTTATGGAGGTCATGATCCTGAAGATTATCAGCATAGGGTGGGAGATCCAAAAACAGAATTAGAGTTACATCCAAACTCACCAGGATATAGACTTATTCTTAACAATGTGCTATTTCCTGCTGCCAAAAAGAAAAAGCAGAAAACATAAGTCTTTAAAATAAAAAAATCCCACTCGTAGGAGTGGGATCATTTATATAAGAACGTTAATCTGTATATAATTTATTTTACTTTGTCTACTAAAGCTTTAAACGCTTCAGGTTGATTCATAGCTAAATCTGCAAGAACTTTTCTGTTCAAACCGATACTGTT
>Ga0209309_10001500_pt1 | contig 23235 bp, 19 predicted proteins | sample COGITO_mtgs_1204_2_FD_184807 | JGI IMG/M metagenome (GOLD analysis project Ga0209309, IMG submission 184807) | Pelagic marine microbial communities from North Sea - COGITO_mtgs_120412 (SPAdes) (version 2) | ecosystem: Environmental > Aquatic > Marine > Epipelagic ... | reverse complement strand
AGATTTTAACCTTAACTTATGAGATTCTTGTTTGCGCAGGAATAAATATTATGACATACAACATCAACGATAAAGGCTATTACGGAGAATTTGGAGGGGCATATATTCCAGAGATGCTCTATCCCAATGTAGAAGAACTGCGCCAAAACTATCTTAAAATCATGGCAGAACCGTCTTTCAAAGCTCAGTTTGACCAGCTTCTAAAAGACTATGTGGGCAGACCTTCCCCTTTGTATTTTGCCACACGTTTAAGCGCTAAATACAATACTAAAATTTACCTTAAACGTGAAGACCTCAATCACACGGGCGCCCATAAAGTGAACAATACCATCGGCCAAATTTTAATGGCCCAACGCTTGGGCAAAACACGCATTATTGCCGAAACTGGCGCAGGCCAACACGGGGTTGCCACCGCAACTGTTTGTGCCTTGATGGGTATGGAATGTATTGTATACATGGGCGAGATCGATATCGCACGCCAAGCACCAAATGTAGCTCGTATGAAAATGTTGGGCGCTACAGTGGTGCCCGCGCTCTCTGGAAGTCGTACTTTAAAAGATGCCACCAATGAGGCCATTCGCGACTGGATCAACAATCCGGTAGACACGCATTACATTATTGGTTCTGTGGTAGGCCCGCACCCCTATCCCGATATGGTCGCTCGATTTCAAGCGGTGGTTTCCGAAGAAATCCAATGGCAACTTAAAGCACACGAAGGTACCAGTAAACCAAATTATGTCGTGGCCTGCGTTGGGGGGGGCAGTAATGCTGCTGGTGCATTTTACCATTATTTGGAAGATACAACTGTGAAGCTCATTGCAGTGGAGGCTGCTGGTAAGGGAGTAGATTCAGGCGAAAGCGCTGCTACCTCCATTTTGGGGAAGGAAGGTATTATCCATGGCAGTAAAACCCTATTGATGCAAACCAAAGACGGACAAATTACCGAACCTTATTCCATTTCCGCAGGATTGGATTATCCAGGAGTAGGCCCCATGCACGCGCATCTTTACAAAACTGGTCGTGCCGAATTTATGGCCATTACAGATGACGAAGCGATGCAGGCTGGAATGGAATTGAGCAAGATGGAAGGCATTATCCCCGCCATTGAAACTGCGCATTCGTTGGCGATTTTTAAACAAAAAACCTTTAAGCCAGAAGATATTGTAGTGGTGAATCTTTCAGGTAGGGGTGATAAGGATTTACAAAATTATATCGATTATTTCGATTTGTAAGGGCATGTGGGCGTTACCACAAGGGTCAGGCTTTCGGCAGTCGCTCTCTGCGAGGAGCTCCAACACTGGCCTCAATCCTTAACGCAAACCCCAATAGGCTGTAGCATAAGCGATGTAAAGCGCAGTAAAAATATGAAGACCGCAATCAAGGTGACGGTTCTACCCACATTAAAAAAAAGAGAGTGTTTTTGGAGCCAAAAAAGTTTAATTAATCAGATCTCCGCTTTAGCGGGAAGCAATTATGAATAGAATCAATCAACAATTACATAAAGACGGGAAACTGTTATCCATATATTTTTCCGCAGGGTATCCAAAGTTAAACGATACCGTTACTATTATTAAAGATCTTGAGAAAAGTGGCGTAGGAATGATAGAAATCGGACTCCCATTTAGTGACCCATTGGCCGATGGCCCTACCATACAAGCGAGTTCTACCGAGGCACTTAAAAATGGCATGACTACCGAGGTCTTGTTCAACCAATTAAAAGACATTCGCCCATTGGTAAACATTCCCCTAATTATTATGGGCTATTTTAACCCAATGCTACAATATGGGGTGGAAGCTTTTTGTGCCAAATGCCAAGAAGTGGGTATCGATGGACTCATTATTCCAGATCTTCCCGTAGATGTTTATGATGCGCAGTACAAAAGCATTTTTGAAGCTTATGGGCTCATCAATGTCTTTTTAATTACGCCCCAAACTTCAGAAGAGCGCATTCGATACATTGATTCCATTTCCGAAGGATTTATATATATGGTAAGTAGTGCGAGCGTTACAGGCAGCGGAGAGGGTTTTGGTGACGCCCAAACGCGTTACTTTAAACGTATTTCGGACTTAAAGTTGAACCACCCTCAAGTGGTTGGCTTTGGCATTAAGGATCGCGCTACATTTAATCACGCCACCACCCACGCCAAAGGCGCGATTATTGGGAGTGCTTTTATAAAACATTTAAGGGCAAATGGAGCCAGCAACATTTCAGAATTCGTTAAAAACATTAACGCTTAGGCCCAAGGTTTTAATATAACTTTAAACAATCAAAAAACCATTTGACTATCTTTAAGTATTACTAATTAAAACTTAAACACATTATGGGAATTATAAAAGATAACAAGAAATTTGACAGCAAGACGGAACAAGGCAACCCAACAAATCCAGATGGAATTGCTAAAAAAACTGATACCAATGCCTTTGATATCGACAAAAAAACAATTAAAGGTCAACAGAACAAAAAGTAACAGTTGCCCAAATTAAAAAAAAAGACTCATTCTTTAGTGAATGGGTCTTTTTTTATAACAAATTCACCCATCACCTATGTCATTACACATTGTATTAATAGAACCTGAAATTCCCAACAACACTGGCAATATTGGACGTTTGGCGCTTGCTTCAGGTTGTAAATTGCATTTGGTAAAACCTTTTGGGTTTGAAATTAGCGATGCACGCCTTAAACGTGCAGGTCTGGATTATTGGAAACATCTTGACATTTCCTATTACGATTCGAGCGAGGCATTTTTCAGTATACATAAAAATGTCAAAATGGCTTTCTTTTCAAGTCATGGTACTAAGAACCACTGGGATATTCCTTTTGAAGAGGAGTTGTTTTTAATTTTCGGAAAAGAGTCTACGGGCTTAGCTAAATCACTCCTCGAGCAACAACAGCATCACCTTTATAAAATCCCACTTTACAGTGAACACATCAGGAGCCTGAACCTTGCCAATTCGGTAGGGATTGTGGTGTATGAAGGCCTGCGACAATTACGTTAAGGATTACTTAAAGCAACCGTTGCTCTAAGGATTATTACTTATTTTAAAAAAAATAGAAATTTATGAATTACCATATTATAATAAACAAGGTCAAAGCAGTTGAAGAACTTGAAAATGCTTGGAGCGATAATGATTACATAGCTCTTTTGTCCGAATTGGGCTTGGAAGACACCAAAGATTCCAGTTCTAAAGAATTATGGGAACTGCTGCTTATGGCCCTCTCCGATTTAGAACCCAATGAGGCAGCGACACTCGTTTTAAAATACAGAATGAGCGATGCCCTAAATGACAATCAAATTGATCAACTCTCGCACGAAATGCAATTGGACAAAATCTCTGAGGAGTATCCTGACATTGCCCTTCACCATGAGTTGTTTAATGTTAACCAACTACTATTTAAAGCTTATAATGGCACCTTTCCCAATGCCAAGGCAACGATTATTGAGTTTGAGATGAGTTCAAAGCAAAATAATGGCGATGCCATAAGCAAGGAACACATCATCAAAGCGTTTGATAAAACCCTTTATAAGGGCAGTGTGATTAAGCGTTTGTTCTCAAGCCACATTGCGGGCGAGGAAGCATTTGATGAAGCTGAGGCCATTATTTGGAGTTTGGAAGACCAAGGTGATCACCATTATAAGTTGGTGACTTCAGAATATTGGATGAACAAGGATGATTTTACCGAGGCAGAATTTGACGTAAACGTTGTTGATTTTGAGGAAGAAGTGCAAGATTAATCTATCATCGCAACACTAAAAAGAGCGTCTAATCCGTAATTTTGCCAGTAATGGTCAAATTTAGGGTTTAGACGCTTTATGTTTAAGCATCTTTAAATACATCTCCTCCACCTTGGTTCTTGCCCAAGGCGTGCGCCTTAAAAACTTAAGACTCGATTTAACCGTAGGGTTGCTTTTGAAGCACTTAATTTTTATTATGGTTCCCATATATTCCCATCCGTAATGCTTCTGCAAATCGTTAATTATTTGCTCTAGTTTTATACCGTGAAGCGGATTGTTGGGTTGACTTTCCATAATGTGAGATCCAGAGATTAAGCGTGAAAAAATTACCTGCTGTTATCTGTTGTTGGATCGGTTACTGCGACTGGATTTGCTTCTACCACTACCCGATGATTTTGCACTGGAATTTCTTCCGCGGTTCGAACTTTGATTTCTTCCTCTTCCGCCCTGACCTTGTTTAATAGGCTGTGTTGAAGCATTAGGATCTGGTTCAAAACCTTCCATGATTTCCACAGGAATTCTTTCACCTACCAATTTTTCAATATCTCTCAAAAAGCTAGTTTCATCGGCACTAACCAATGAAATGGCTTCTCCACTGGCACCAGCACGTCCTGTTCTACCAATACGGTGTACATAGTCTTCGGAAATGTTTGGCAATTCAAAATTGACCACATGGGGTAATAACGGAATATCAAGCCCTCTTGCAGCAATATCGGTAGCTACAAGTACTTTAACACTTCCATTTTTGAAACCTGCCAAAGCTTTGGTACGCGCACCCTGACTTTTATTCCCATGAATGGCAGCAGCGGTAATTCCGTCGCTAATCATCTTTTTACACAGCTTGTTGGCGCCATGTTTGGTTCTTGTAAATACAAGTACTTGGTCCCATTCGCCCTCTTTAATTAAGGTAATGATTAAACCAGTTTTCTTATCTTTTGCTACACGGTACACCTTTTGGGCAATGGCTTCAACGGTAGTATTTTCCGGTGTGGCTTCCACTTGTACTGGGTGGTTTAAATTTCCGTGGGCTAGTTTTTTAATGTCTTTTGAAAAAGTTGCTGAAAACATTAAATTTTGACGTTTGCTCGGTATTAATTTCATGATACGCTCAATATCACGTAAAAAGCCCATATCCAACATACGGTCGGCTTCGTCCAATACCAAAATATCAATTTTTGAAAGTGACAACAGCCCTTGATTTTGCAAATCCAATAATCGACCTGGAGTAGCGACCAAAATATCAACCCCTTGTCTCAATTTAGCGACTTGTGGTTTTTGGTTAACGCCACCAAAGATAACTGCAGATCTTAAATCCAAATATTCGCTGTATTCCTGCACATTGGCAAAAACTTGAGCAGCCAATTCGCGCGTTGGCGTTAAAATCAAAGCCCGAACGGGACGATTTCTTAAGGTTTCTTTTTCTGCTAAAAGTTGTAGCATTGGCAGTGTAAAACCTGCTGTTTTACCAGTTCCCGTTTGCGCAGAGGCCAAAACATCCTTTCCCTCTAAAATTGGTGGGATGGCTTTGGCTTGAATTGGACTTGGTGTGGTGTATCCTTTTTTGCTAATTGCTTTTAGCAAGGCTTCGGAAAGGCCTAAAGATTGAAATGACATATAGTGTGTTTAGGAAGTAAACTCTATTATATAGGTCACTTCTTTTAAGTTGCTGCAAAGGTACAGCTAATTTTTGCGATAGTAGGTGTTTATTGGGTTTTGTGAAGCAGTTGGTTAATTAATAAAAAAGAAAGCAGCGCTTAAAACATGAGTCGTTAAAATTGAAGATTCAGTTTTTTCTCCTTAAACAACGGTTAAGATAAATGGAGAGCACAGTAACAATTTGATCATCCTCAACAATATGGCTGAGCTCACTTAAAAAAGACCTACTTGTAAACTCCCAACGCGCAATGCTCGATGGCTGTCTTCAAGTAGGCTCCTTAATTAATTCGGTATGCCAATACTATTACGCTTGCCCGGTTGGCCCAAAATTAAGCGGAATAGGTGCTTGCTCATAATCTTTGATTTCGCCATGGGCCTTTTCGAAACGGTTCACATTGTCACCCAATGCTTTTAATAAGCGCTTGGCATGTTGTGGCGTTAAGATGATTCTGGATTTTACCTTACTTTTTGGTGTGCCTGGCATAATGCTCACAAAATCAACCACAAATTCTGAAACCGAATGGTTAATGATGGCCAGGTTGGAATAAATGCCTTCCGCTACCTTTTCATCCAATTCGATGTTAATGCCTTGATTTTTTTTCTTGTTCTTATTGTTTTGTTCTTCCATTGTTTCTGTGTTTATCGCCTTCCGCCAAAGTGAAGGGCTTTAAATATTAAGTATTAAAACACAAAATCCCGTGGTTAACGGGATTCTATGCTTATTAAATTAAATTCATCTTTAATTAGAGATGCATGATCCTGTTATGATAAATTCATTTCTTCTTTTGCTTTCATCATTTGATTGAATTCCTCTTTGGAACCCACGATGATGTTTTCAAATTTACGAACACCTGTACCTGCTGGAATTCTATGACCTACAATCACATTTTCCTTCAAGCCTTCTAGATAATCAATCTTAGCATTTACTGCTGCTTCGTTAAGAACCTTAGTGGTTTCCTGGAACGATGCTGCCGAGATAAACGACTTAGTTTGTAAAGAAGCTCTCGTAATCCCTTGTAAGATAGGCGTTGCTGTTGCTGGTTGTGCATCCCTTGCGGTCACCAAAGCTTTATCCTCTCTTCTTAAGATAGAGTTCTCATCTCTCAATGCTCTTGAGGTTAAAATCTGTCCTTGTTTCAAGGTTTCAGAATCGCCTATTTCTTCAATAACCTTCATACCGAAAATCTTATCGTTTTCTTCAATGAAATCTGCTTTATGAGCCAATTGATCTTCTAAGAATATGGTATCGCCAGAATCAATGATTCTCACTTTACGCATCATCTGTCTTACAACCACTTCAAAGTGCTTATCGTTGATCTTCACCCCTTGCAAACGATATACCTCTTGCACTTCGTTGACCAAATACTGTTGTACAGCTGCTGGCCCCTTGATGTTTAAGATATCGTTAGGCGTAATAGACCCATCGGATAATGGCATTCCCGCTTTTACGTAATCATTTTCTTGAACCAGAATCTGGTTAGATAATTTGACCAAGTATTTCTTGACCTCACCTAATCTAGACTCTACAATGATTTCGCGGTTACCACGTTTGATTTTTCCGAAGGATACCACACCATCAATCTCACTAACTACAGCAGGATTAGAAGGGTTACGCGCTTCAAAAAGTTCAGTTACACGAGGAAGACCCCCTGTAATATCACCAGCTTTAGCTGATTTACGTGGAATTTTCACCAAAATCTTACCAACCTTAATCTTCTCACCGTCATCAATCATCAAGTGAGCGCCCACTGGCAAGTTGTACGAACGAATGGTTTCACCTTTAGCATCGGCAATATGGAGTGTTGGGATGAGTTTTTTGTTTCTGGATTCCGAAATTACTTTCTCTTGGAAACCAGTTTGCTCATCTATCTCCACTTGGTATGTGATCCCTTGCTCGATGTTTTCATACTTCACTTTACCAGCGAATTCTGAAATAATAACACCGTTATATGGATCCCAAGAACAAATCACATCACCTTTTTTCACTTTATCACCGCTCTCAACGTAGATGAATGAACCGTAAGGAATATTATTTGTACTTAGCGTAATACCTGTTTTAGTATCTACCAATTTCAATTCTGAAGTTCTAGAGATGACAACGTCAACATCCTTACCTTCATTATCCTTGGTTTTAACCGTTTTAAGATCTTCAATTTCAGCAATACCGTCAAATTTAACGGTTAATTTATTTTCTTCTGAAATGTTACCCGCAATACCACCAACGTGGAAGGTACGTAAGGTTAACTGTGTACCCGGTTCACCAATGGATTGTGCTGCCACAACACCAACTGCTTCTCCTCGTTGTACCATTTTACCCGTCGCCAAATTACGACCGTAACATTTAGAACAAATTCCTTTTTTGGCCTCACATGTTAATGGGGAACGTACTTCAATCCCGTCTAATGCCGAGCTTCCAATACGTTTGGCTATTGGATCATAAATATGTCCGCCAGCTTCTACCAATAACTCCTCGGTTAATGGATCATACACATCATTCAATGATGTACGACCTACGATACGAGCCTCAAGGGTTTCAATTATTTCTTCATTTTTCTTCAATGCATTTACCTCAATACCTCTCAACGTGCCACAATCTTCGCTATAAACGATAACATCTTGTGAGACATCTACCAAACGACGGGTTAAGTAACCAGCATCGGCAGTTTTAAGTGCTGTATCGGCAAGCCCTTTACGAGCACCGTGGGTAGAGATAAAGTATTCTAAAATTGAAAGACCTTCCTTAAAGTTGGATAAGATTGGGTTTTCAATAATTTCACCACCACCTGCATTGGATTTTTTAGGCTTGGCCATCAAACCACGCATACCGGTAAGCTGACGAATCTGTTCTTTGGATCCACGAGCACCAGAATCAAGCATCATATACACTGAGTTGAACCCTTGTTGATCCTCACGGATGCGTTTCATGGATAATTCAGTTAATTCAGCATTGGTAGAGGTCCAGATATCAATAACTTGATTGTAACGTTCGTTATTGGTAATCAATCCCATATTATAGTTGCCCATAATACCATCAACCAAACCATTGGCCTTATCAATCATGCTCTGCTTTTCGGCAGGAATGATGATATCACCCAAACTAAAGGATAGACCACCTTGAAAGGCGAACTTATATCCTAATGTTTTGATTTCATCCAAAAACTCTGCTGTTTCAGGAACACTGGTCGCTTTTAAAATACCGTGAATAATTTCACGCAAAGACTTCTTGGTCAATACTTCATTGATGTAACCTGCTGCTTTTGGTACTGTTTGGTTAAACAACACACGTCCAACCGTAGTTTCAATGATTTGGGTCGTTAATTCACCTTCCTCATTAAAATCTTGGGTTCTTACCTTAATACCAGCATTCAGTTCTACTTGCTTCTCATTGTAAGCAATCACCACTTCATCTGGAGAGTAAAAGGTTAAGCCTTCACCCTTAACTTTAACCGCTTCCGTAGTGATTCTTAATTTGGTCATATAATACAGACCAAGTACCATATCCTGGGAAGGTACCGTTACTGGAGAACCATTGGCAGGGTTAAGTATATTGTGCGATGCCAACATTAATAATTGACATTCTAAAATAGCTTCTGGTCCTAAGGGTAAATGCACTGCCATTTGATCACCATCAAAATCGGCATTAAACGCAGTACACACCAATGGGTGTAATTGGATTGCTTTCCCCTCAATTAATTTTGGTTGGAAGGCTTGAATACCCAATCTGTGCAAAGTAGGCGCGCGGTTAAGCAATACGGGATGTCCTTTAAGGACATTCTCCAAAATATCCCAAACCACAGGCTCTTTACGATCTATAATCTTCTTGGCAGATTTCACTGTTTTAACAATTCCTCTTTCTATCAGTTTTCTAATAATAAAAGGCTTATAAAGTTCAGCTGCCATATTTTTTGGCAATCCGCATTCAAATAATTTTAATTCTGGTCCTACAACAATTACCGAACGTGCAGAATAATCAACACGTTTACCCAATAAGTTTTGACGGAAACGCCCTTGCTTTCCTTTTAAGGAATCGGACAAGGATTTTAATGGTCTATTGGAGTCTGTTTTAACTGCGGACGCTTTACGGGTGTTATCGAACAAGGAATCGACAGATTCTTGCAACATACGTTTCTCATTACGCAAGATCACTTCTGGAGCCTTGATTTCGACCAATCGCTTCAAACGGTTATTACGTATGATAACACGACGGTACAAATCATTTAAATCTGACGTTGCAAAACGACCACCATCCAATGGCACCAAAGGTCTTAATTCTGGCGGTATGATTGGAATAGCCTTCATGATCATCCATTCGGGCTTATTCTCACGATTAAGGTTAGAATCTCTAAAAGCTTCAACAACTTGTAATCGTTTTAATGCTTCCGTTTTACGTTGTTTGGACGTTTCGGTATTTGCTTTGTGACGCAATTCGAACGATAAATCATCCAAATCGATTCTCGACAACAAGTCGATCAAACACTCAGCTCCCATTTTCGCGATAAACTTGGTTGGATCTTTATCATCCAAATGTCTGTTTTCTTGAGGAATGGTCTCTAAAATGTTCAAGTATTCTTCTTCCGTAAGGAAATCCAATTTTTTCAAGGGTTCGCCCTCAACGTTTTTAGCCTCACCAGGTTGGATGACCACATATCTTTCGTAATAGATAATCATATCCAAACGCTTAGATGGTAAACCCAACAAATACCCAATTTTATTTGGTAAAGAACGGAAATACCAAATATGTGCTACAGGCACTACCAAATTGATATGCCCCACACGGTCTCTACGTACTTTCTTCTCGGTAACTTCTACACCACAACGGTCACAAACAATACCCTTGTAACGTATTCTTTTATATTTACCACAAGCACATTCAAAATCCTTTACCGGACCAAAAATACGCTCACAGAATAAACCATCTCTTTCTGGTTTATGTGTTCGATAATTAATAGTTTCTGGTTTTAAGACCTCACCACGTGATGCTGCTAAAACAGACTCAGGCGACGCTAAACCAATGGAGATTTTATTAAATCTCTGTACTGTATTCTTATCTTGTCTTCTTGCCATAATATTATGTGGATTGCGATTTGGTCTGCTTTAAGGGCAGACCGCCTCGACTTAATTTTATTATTTTATTTATTTGGATTTTCTTGCGTTCTAAGCTCAAGCCGAAACTTGCACTTACGCAACTTGAATAATTTCCAAGAAATTATTCTTCCAATCTAATATCTAATCCCAATCCTTTCAATTCATGCATTAACACGTTGAAAGATTCAGGTAGTCCTGGTTCTGGCATTGGCTCACCCTTAACGATTGCTTCGTAAGTTTTTGCTCTACCTATTACATCATCAGACTTCACAGTCAAAATTTCACGAAGTGTACTTGAGGCGCCATAGGCTTCAAGTGCCCAAACTTCCATCTCACCAAAACGTTGACCACCAAACTGAGCTTTACCACCCAATGGTTGTTGTGTAATCAATGAGTATGGCCCTATGGAACGTGCGTGCATCTTATCTTCAATCATGTGGCCCAGCTTAATCATATAGATCACACCAACAGTTGCTGGTTGATCAAAACGATCTCCTGTACCACCATCATAAAGATAGGTATGACCGAATCTTGGGACACCAGCTTCATCTGTGAAACCGTTGATTTGATCTAAAGTTGCTCCATCAAAAATAGGGGTTGCATACTTGCGCCCTAATTTTTGACCAGCCCAACCCAATACAGTTTCATAAATTTGACCAATGTTCATACGAGACGGTACACCTAATGGATTCAATACGATATCCACGGGAGTTCCATCTTCTAAGAAAGGCATGTCTTCTTGACGAACAATACGCGCAACAATACCTTTGTTACCGTGACGCCCTGCCATTTTATCCCCAACTTTCAGCTTACGTTTTTTAGCAACATAAACTTTAGCTAATTTGATAATACCAGAAGGCAACTCATCACCAACCGAGATGGTAAACTTCTCACGACGTAAGGATCCTTGAAGATCGTTTTCCTTAATCTTATAGTTGTGAATCAAATCAGCAACCAAAGAATTCAAATGATCGTCGGTAGTCCAAATACCAGAAGTTAAGTGTGTATAATCGTCTACAGAGTTTAACATCTTAAGGGTATATTTCTTACCCTTCGGAATGATTTCCTCACTAAGATCATTATAGATACCTTGAGCAGTCTTCCCATTTACCAAAGCGAATAGTTTTTCGACTAACACATCCTGTAAATCATCAAACTTCTTATAATAAACATTTTCCAATGCCTCGATATCTTCTTTATCCTTAGCTCTCTTACGTTTATCCTTAACTGCTCTTGAGAATAATTTTTTCTCAATCACAACACCGTGTAAGGAAGGGGATGCTTTTAAAGATGCATCCTTAACATCTCCTGCTTTGTCACCAAAGATGGCGCGCAATAATTTTTCTTCAGGGGTAGGATCAGATTCACCTTTAGGGGTGATTTTACCGATAAGGATATCACCAGGATGAATTTCTGCTCCAATACGGATCATACCATTTTCATCCAAATCTTTAGTGGCCTCTTCAGAAACGTTTGGAATATCATTGGTTAACTCTTCGTTACCTAATTTGGTATCCCTTACTTCCAATGAATACTCATCGATATGAATAGACGTAAAGATATCGTCACGCACTACTTTTTCTGAAATAACAATGGCATCCTCAAAGTTGTAACCTTTCCATGGCATAAAGGCCACTTTCATGTTACGCCCTAAAGCCAATTCTCCTTTTTGAGTGGCATACCCCTCACAAAGTACTTGCCCTTTTTTCACTTTGTCACCTTTGGTAACAATAGGTTTAAGGTTAATACAAGTTCCTTGGTTGGTTTTTCTAAATTTCACCAACGGATACGTTTTGGTATCGCTTTCAAAACTTACACTCGCAGCTTCATCTGAACGCTCGTACTTGATCGTGATCTCGTTAGCATCAACGTATTCAACCACTCCATTTCCTTCAGCATTGATCAACACTCTAGAATCTGAAGCCACTTGACGTTCCAAACCTGTACCTACAATAGGAGATTGCGGACGCAATAACGGTACTGCCTGACGCATCATGTTAGATCCCATCAACGCACGGTTGGCATCATCATGTTCCAAGAAAGGAATCAACGATGCAGATATCGATGCAATTTGATTTGGTGCAACATCGGTATAATTAACATTAACCGGATCGATTACCGGAAAATCACCTTCTTGACGTGCAATGATCTTATCTTCCAAGATTTTACCATTCTCGTCAACCTTGATGTTTGCCTGAGCAATCAACATGTCTTCTTCTTCCTCTGCACTTAAATAGATTGGCGCGTTTTTAATATCTACGACACCGTTATCTGATTTTCTGTAAGGCGTTTCAATAAAGCCCATTGGATTTACCTTGGCAAATACCGACAGTGAAGAGATCAAACCAATGTTTGGCCCCTCTGGTGTTTCGATTGGGCAAAGTCTTCCGTAGTGTGTATAGTGCACATCACGAACCTCAAATCCTGCACGTTCTCTGGATAGACCACCTGGTCCCAAAGCCGACAATCGACGCTTGTGCGTGATTTCTGCCAGAGGATTCGTTTGATCCATAAATTGAGATAATTGATTGGTTCCGAAGAAGGAATTAATCACCGAAGACAAGGTCTTGGCATTAATCAAATCAATTGGTGTAAACACCTCATTGTCACGAACGTTCATACGCTCACGAATGGTACGCGCCATACGTGCCAAACCTACACCAAATTGGGAAGATAATTGCTCACCTACCGTACGTACACGACGATTGGACAAGTGATCGATATCATCAATCTCTGCTTTGGAGTTGATTAACTCAATTAAATACTTGATAATGGTTATGATATCTTCCTTGGTCAAGACTTGCTTGTCCATGCCGATATCCAACCCTAATTTTTTGTTCATTCTATAACGACCTACTTCACCAAGAGAGTAACGTTGGTCACTAAAGAATAATTTGTCAATAATACCACGTGCTGTTTCCTCATCTGGCGGCTCAGCATTACGTAATTGACGGTAAATATGTTCAACAGCTTCCTTTTCGGAGTTTGTTGGATCTTTTTGTAAGGTATTATGGATAATAGCGTAATCACCTTGTTGCGCAGTTTCCTTATGCAAAAGAATGGTTTTAACGCCAGCTTCAAGGATTTCCTCAATATTATCTTTATCGATAACCGTGTCACGGTCCAATACAATTTCGTTACGTTCGATAGAAACCACTTCACCTGTGTCTTCATCAACGAAATCCTCATGCCAAGTGTTCAATACACGTGCAGCCAATTTACGATCGATCACTTTTTTAAGACCTGATTTAGAAACCTTTACTTCTTCCGCAAGGTCAAAAATCTCAAGAATATCCTTATCACGTTCAAAGCCAATGGCTCTAAACAAGGTAGTTACCGGTAATTTTTTCTTTCTATCAATGTAAGCGTACATCACTTGATTGATGTCGGTAGCAAATTCTATCCAAGAGCCTTTAAAAGGAATTACTCTTGCAGAATACAATTTTGTACCATTAGCGTGAAACGATTGGCTAAAGAATACGCCTGGAGATCTGTGCAATTGAGAAACAACCACACGTTCTGCACCATTGATACAGAATGTTCCACTTGGCGTCATGTAAGGGATTGTACCTAAATACACATCTTGTACGATGGTCTCGAAATCCTCATGTTCAGGATCGGTACAATATAACTTCAGTCTGGCCTTAAGTGGCACACTGTAAGTTAGGCCTCTTTCAATACACTCTTCTATGGAATAACGAGGCGGATCGATAAAATAATCCAAAAATTCCAATACGAATTGGTTACGTGTATCTGTGATAGGAAAGTTTTCCATGAAGGTATTGTAGAGCCCTTCGTTTCCTCTTTCTTCTGATTTTGTCTCTAACTGGAAAAAATCCTGGAAGGATTTTATTTGAATATCCAAGAAGTCTGGATAATCAGTTCTATTTACTATGGAAGAGAAATTTAATCTTTCAGCTGTATTTGCTAACATCTATGAACGCTTTTTTGATTAAAAAATAAGTTGTTTATTTATGTACATTTATTATACACAAAAGGGTTTAGGTCATCCCGAGTACTTCGGAAGACCTAAACCATAAATTGTAGGTTGCTAGAGCTTACTTAAGCTCAACCTCTGCGCCAGCCTCTTCTAATTGAGCTTTAAGCGCTTCTGCTTCATCTTTAGCGATACCTTCCTTGATTGGAGATGGTGCATCGTCAACTAAACCTTTAGCTTCTTTTAATCCTAAACCAGTTAATTCTTTAACCAATTTCACAACTGCAAGTTTAGAACCACCTGCTGCCTTAAGGATTACGTCAAATTCGGTTTGCTCTTCAGCTGCCTCACCTGCTGCAGGACCTGCTTGCATTACTGCTGCAGCTGCTGCTGGTTCGATACCGTACTCATCTTTAAGAATTGTTGCTAATTCGTTAACTTCTTTTACTGTTAAGTTTACTAATTGTTCTGCGAAATCTTTTAAATCTGCCATTTTTCTACCGTTTTAATAATTTTTAATTAAAATATAATTGTTTAAGTGCGTACTTAGTTTGCTTATCCTTCTTTTTCGGATAAGGTTTTGAGTATTCCAGCCAACTTACCACCACTTGATTTAAGTGCCGATATAACGTTTTTAGCTGGAGATTGTAATAAGCCGATGATATCTCCAATAACTTCTTCTTTGGACTTGATTTCAACCAGCAAATCTAATTGCTCATCGCCAATGTAAATTGCTTCTTCAATAAAGGCTCCCTTAAGCAAAGGCTTATCGGATTTTTTACGAAAATTCTTAATTACCTTAGCTGGACCATTACCAGTTTCAGAATACATTACTGAGGTATTTCCCTTTAAAACCGATGGCAAATCTCCAAACTCTTTGTCGGAAGCTTCCATGGCCTTAGCAAGCAATGTATTTTTAACTACGTTTAATTTAACGTTTGCTTTGTAACAAGCACGACGCAAATCTGAAGTGTTTCCTGCATTTAAACCAGAAATATCTGCTAAATAGATATTAGGACTTTCTGCAAGTTGCGCAGTCAACTCTTCAATTACTTGTGATTTTTCTTCTCTTGTCATTCTATTAAAGATTTAACTGCTTAACTAAATTTAGGATCCACCGCGATACTTGGGCTCATTGTGCTCGACATGAAAATACTTCTCATGTAGATACCCTTAGATGCAGTCGGTTTCAATTTGTTTAATGTGGTTAATAACTCTAAAGCGTTTTCGTGTAATTTATCTGCACTAAAGGATGCTTTACCAATTGGTGCGTGTACAATACCCGTTTTATCTACTTTAAAATCGATTTTACCCGCTTTCACTTCTGCAACTGCTTTAGCAACATCCATGGTTACGGTTCCTGTTTTTGGGTTAGGCATTAAACCTCTTGGGCCTAATATTCTACCCAAAGGACCCAATTTACCCATTATGGCTGGCATGGTAACGATAACGTCAACATCTGTCCAACCGCCTTTGATTTTTTCAAGGTATTCATCCATACCAACATAATCTGCACCAGCTGCTTTGGCTTCCTCCTCTTTATCTGGAGTAACCAATGCTAATACCTTCATGTCTTTTCCAGTTCCGTGGGGAAGTGAAACAACACCTCTAACCATTTGGTTCGCTTTACGAGGATCAACTCCCAGTCTAACCGCCAAATCTACAGAAGCATCAAACTTTGTATAGGTGATTTCCTTTAATAATGTCGAAGCTTCTTCTAGAGAATACAATTTATTCTTCTCTACTTTAGCTCTAGACTCTTTTTGTTTTTTAGTAATTGCCATTTCAAAAAATTTTTAGTTAGGGGCTTCGCCACCTTTAACTGTGATTCCCATTGATCTTGCAGTACCTGCGACCATCTTCATTGCAGAATGAATATTAAATGCATTTAAATCTTGCATTTTATCTTCTGCTATAGCTTTCACTTGATCCCAAGTTACTTTGGCTATTTTCTTCCTGTTCGGTTCCCCAGATCCTTTTTTTACTTTGGCTGCTTCCATTAATTGTACAGCAGCTGGAGGCGTTTTAATCACGAAATCGAAGGACTTGTCCTTGAAAACAGAAATCACAACGGGAAGAACTTTACCAGCTTTATCCTGGGTTCTAGCGTTGAATTGTTTACAAAATTCCATGATATTAACTCCAGCAGCACCTAAAGCGGGTCCAACCGGTGGCGACGGATTCGCTGCACCTCCCCGAACTTGTAATTTAACTACTTTACTTAATTCTTTTGCCATTTTTAAATTTTTAGTGTTGCAGGTCTTTTTAATAGGAAGCAAAAGACTTGCGCTCTATGTATGTAACAATATTAAACTTTATCAACTTGCATATAACTTAATTCTAACGGTGTCTTTCTTCCGAAAATCTTAACCATGACTTCAAGTTTACGCTTATCTTCATTTATCTTCTCGACCGTACCATCAAATCCATTGAACGGGCCATCAATTACTTTAACTGTTTCTCCAATGGTGTAAGGAATTGCCATATTAGCATCTGCATCTACAGACAGCTCATCAACTTTACCTAGCATTCTATTGACTTCAGATTGTCTCAAGGGCACGGGATCGCCACCTTTTGTTTCACCCAAAAATCCAATCACGTTGGTAATGGATTTAATGATGTGTGGAATTTCACCACTAAGGTTGGCCTGTATCATAATGTAACCAGGAAAATAAACACGTTCTTTATTAATTTTCTTTCCGTTACGGATTTGAATAACTTTCTCGGTGGGCACCAATACTTGATCTACAAAATCCTCTAGACCTAATCTAGTGATTTCATTTTCAATATAAGATTTGATCTTATTCTCTTGACCGCTTACCGCTCTTACAACGTACCACTTTTTATTTACACTTGTCTCAGACATTCTCTTTTGTTCTTTTTAGTTAACTACATCAAGTTGAAATACGCCCTGATCACTTCACTAAAAACAGTATCCACTCCCCAAATAACAAGCGAAAATATAATTGAAAATACTGCAACCAAAATGGTTAAGCTTTGTGCTTCTTGCCAAGTAGGCCATGACACGTTATTTTTTAACTCGCCAAAAGATTCCTTAATATAATTTGCCATTCCTGCCATTTGTATATTGATATTACACTTAGACGCCTTTAAGTCTTAGCTTATAAAATAGTAATACTAACTTATCTCTAAGAGATTAAAAAGTCTCGATTTCAATTTTGCACGGGTTGAGAGACTCGAACTCCCGACACCTGGTTTTGGAGACCAGTGCTCTACCAACTGAGCTAAACCCGTAAATATAAATCAAGGCGTCACACTTTTAGCGCGACACCTCAATCAATATTTATATATTAAATACTTAATCTAATATCTCAGTTACCTGACCAGCTCCTACTGTACGTCCACCTTCACGGATTGCGAAACGTAAACCTACGTTCATTGCAATTGTTTGGATCAGATCAACAGTAATTGTCAAGTTGTCTCCTGGCATAACCATTTCAACTCCATCAGGAAGCATAATGTTTCCAGTTACATCCGTAGTACGAACGTAAAACTGTGGACGGTAGTTGTTATGGAATGGAGTGTGACGCCCACCCTCTTCTTTTTTAAGGATATAAACCTCAGCTTTGAATTTTTTGTGCGGTGTTACAGATCCTGGCTTAGTAATTACCATACCTCTTGAGATTTGAGATTTCTCAATACCTCTTAAAAGGATACCTGCGTTATCTCCAGCCTCACCTCTGTTCAAGATTTGACGGAACATTTCAATACCTGTAATAGTAGAAGTCAATTTCTCAGCGCCCATACCAATGATCTCAACTGGATCACCTGTATTTGCTACACCTGTTTCGATACGACCTGTTGCAACAGTTCCACGACCAGTAATAGAGAATACATCTTCAATAGGCATCAAGAATGGCTTATCCATATCACGTACTGGCTCTTCGATCCAGGTATCAACAGATTCCATTAATTGCAATACTGAATCTACCCATTTTTGCTCACCGTTAAGTGCGCCTAAAGCAGAACCTGCAATTACAGGACCGTTATCTCCATCATATTCGTAGAAAGACAACAAATCTCTGATTTCCATTTCAACTAATTCCAATAACTCTTCATCATCAACCATATCCACTTTATTCATGAATACTACGATACGAGGAATACCTACTTGACGTCCTAAAAGGATGTGCTCACGAGTTTGAGGCATTGGGCCATCAGTCGCAGCAACCACCAAGATAGCACCGTCCATTTGAGCAGCACCAGTAACCATGTTCTTTACATAATCCGCGTGACCAGGACAGTCAACGTGTGCATAGTGACGGTTAGCTGTTGCGTATTCTACGTGTGAAGTATTAATTGTAATACCTCTTTCTTTTTCTTCTGGTGCGTTATCAATTTGATCAAATGATCTTGCTTCAGAAAAACCTGCATCAGCTAGTACTTTAGTAATAGCAGCAGTTAAAGTTGTTTTACCGTGATCTACGTGTCCAATAGTACCAATGTTTAAGTGTGGTTTTGAACGATCGAAAGTTGCCTTTGCCATGTTTTAATTTATTTTAATCTTATTTATATTAGTGTTCAATTTAATTCTAACGAAAAAAAAGAGCCAATGACGAGAATTGAACTCGTGACCTCTTCCTTACCAAGGAAACGCTCTACCCCTGAGCTACACCGGCTTATTGGTTTCAGGTTCTAAGTTTGAGATTCAAAGTTTAAAACCTCAAACTTCCTTTACTGAGCGGACAGCATTTTGAAATGCTTAAATCCAGATTAAGAATGAACGCCTACACATTGTGTGTAGTACCATTCATTTTTACAGAGCGAAAGACCGGGTTCGAACCGGCGACATTCAGCTTGGAAGGCTGACGCTCTACCAACTGAGCTACTTTCGCGTTTTTTAGAGGCGCTAACCTCTTCGGTATTCAATATGAAATGAACTTACCCAAATTTATCCCTATTCTTTTCAGAATTTGGGTTTTTTCAAGTTTGAAACCTCTGTGATAACAGAAGTTTTTAGTGGGGAGAGCAGGATTCGAACCTGCGAAGACGTAGTCAGCAGATTTACAGTCTGCCCTCGTTGGCCGCTTGAGTATCTCCCCAAACAGTTTAAAATGAGAAATGTATCATTCCAAATTTCAAACTATAATTTCAATCTTTCAAAGAGCCGATGGAGGGACTCGAACCCACGACCTGCTGATTACAAATCAGCTGCTCTAGCCAGCTGAGCTACATCGGCTTTTAAACCTCTTTTTTATCACTAAAAAAGTCCGCTATTTCTAACGGACTGCAAATGTAAAGATTTATTTATTTAATCAAAACATTTTTTCAAAAATTTTACTAGATATGTGCTCTTAATTTTGATTTTCGCTTTTTTAACTGTCTTTCAAGACATGAAACCGCCATATCTGTCCCTTCTTCAAAGGTCTTACATTTCTTTTTGACAACAAAACTGTCTCCAGGAACATCTACTCTGGCCTCGAAGATTTTATTTTCCTTGTCACTCGTTTTTTGAACCTTTAAATACACCTCCGATTGGATGACTTTGTCATAAAACATATCCAATTTATCCATACGTTTTTGAATAAAGTCTATTAGTTTTTGGTCTGCATTGAAATTTACAGATTGTGTGTTTACCTTCATAATCATTTATTTATTGGTTAGACAACTTATTTCTGGCTTCTTGGATGCGCTTTAGCGTACACCTTCTTTAATTCGGCTATGCTATTATGCGTATACACCTGTGTGGCTGCTAAACTCGAATGGCCCAGCAACTCCTTAACAGCATTTAAATTAGCACCTTGATTGAGTAAATGAGTCGCAAACGAGTGCCTTAGTATATGCGGACTCTTTTTTACTTTTGAGGATACCAGACTAAAATAATCATTTATAATTCTGTAGACAAGGGTTTCATAAATTTTAACCCCTTTTTTGGTTAAAAATAATACTTGATCGTCTTTTATATTTTTGAGTTGACTCCTCTTGGCAATATAATTTTTTAGACTCCCAACCACTAAAGGCAGTAAAGGCATATAACGTTCTTTGTTGCGCTTCCCCAAGATTTTGATGACCTTAGACTCAAGATCGACATCCTTTACTTTTAGTTGCACCAACTCGATACGCCTAATCCCTGTAGCGTAAAACAATTCTATGATGGCGCGATTGCGCAGCCCTTCAAAACTCGTATCGCCATCGAGCAATTCAAGTACCGCGGTCATTTCTTGTTCTGAAAAGGGCACCTGCACCTTTTTGCCCGTTTTAAGTGCCTTATGCTTGGCGAGCGGATTGGTTTTTATTTCCCCAATCTTCAAAAGAAACTTGTAATAGGAATTGAGCGACGATATTTTTCGATTAATGCTTCGGTTTGAGATACCAGCATCTACTAATTGCACAATCCAAGTACGGATTTGAGGATAATTTACTTGATCAATTGAGGCACTGTCGTATTCAGAAGCAATAAATTCTGAAAAACGCGCTAGATCACTCCGGTAGGCCTTCAGTGTTAATTCTGAATACTTTTTCTCCAATAATAAATAATCTGCGAAGGCTTTTATTGACAAGGTTTTGGTTATTTGTGATGTAATTTACGAAGAATTGGACTGAGGGAAAAGAAATTTCAGGAAAGAGAAACGCCTATAGCCTAAAAATAAAAAGATGCCAGATCACTTAGCTTTTTTAATAAGCTAAAAGAACAGGCCTGCAATTCTCCAAGAACTCGCGTTGGTTTACAGGTATGGAATTTAAATTTCATCTAAGACAAACCCTTCCAAAACAAAAAAATCCTGCTTAAAAAAGCAGGATTTCAATTCAATATCATATAAAATTATACGGTTTCGAGATCTCTCAATCCTTGCACATACTGCGCTTTTTGAACTTGCATTCTACGCGCAACGGAAGGTTTTGTAAATTGTTTGCGTTCGTTTAACGAACGTTTTGTACCGGTTTTATCAAACTTTCGTTTGTAACGCTTGAGCGCACGGTCTATATTTTCTCCTTCTTTAATTGGAATTACTAACATAGTGTCTTAACCTCCTCTCTTTTAGATTTTTCAAGGCTGCAAATATAGAACGAAAATCAAAAATTCAAAACAAAAAACTGAATTTTTGAAATTGTTAGTTCCTATTGCTTGTACAGCGATGCCCTTTTGCTTAAATCTTGAATGAGTTGCTCATCTTCTTCACTCTCTAAAAGAATGTTGTAATTCTCCCAAAATGCCTGGTCATATGGCTTAGTAGAAAAGATATCATCATCCCAGTTTTGAGCGAGTGCTTCGGCAATCTTTTCCTTGTCGAGCACTATTTCTGAAAATAATATTTCTTGAACCGTGTAGTAATAACGCTCCTCTTTATTATAGCGCGCTTCTTCTTCTTTAGAGACTTTTTCGGTTTGTTTTATCCCAACGTTCACCAATTTGGGGGTTTCATAATAAATATAATTGGGATACATTTTATCGGCGTATTCGATGTACGTCATTACCAATTTATGATTCACTTTGGTATCAAATAAACGTTTGCTTCTAATTTTTTGAGCTTCGGAAGCTGCCTCGAGCTCATATTCAATTTTTTTGATGGCGTAATTATCATAGTAAATGTACAACCAGCCTTTCGCCTTATAGCCTTCATTAAAAATCCCTTTGGTATCTAAACCCACCAGTTTTGAGCCTTCTCCAATTCTAATTTTATAGAGTTTGCGACTGTTGTCTACCAAGATGGTGTCTAATTCAAATTGATGTGTTTCTAAAATATCTTCACCAAAAAGAGCTTTGGGATCATTTGCATTTCTGACTAAATTCAATTTACCTCCGAACAGGTTTTGGAGTCCGTTGACGCGTTCATCATTCCATTTGATTGCTTTTATCAGTTGCGCCTCGCTCAAATCCCTTCGATTTACGTCTTTGGGCTTGAGTCTACTTCTAGAGGAATTCTGATTGGTATAAGCCACGTAAGAAAAAATACTATCCACATCCCGCAAATCATAACTCTTTCGCATTTGATCTACGTTGATCTTGAGCTCATCGGCGCTTTTTGAACCGTAGCCTGAATCGTAAACCGTAATTGCACTTTCAATTAACCATTTAAACTCGCGCTTGTTTCGTTCCTTATGTCTCAAAAAACCCTTTTGGAGATAGGCGGAATCTGGTAAATTCTCTGTTAACCGCTCTAGGGCTTTGAGCACTATATCGTTGCCTGTTTTGGGACGTGTTTCTGCAATAAGTATAATTTCATCCAAGCTCGCGACATCTTCCTCAAGATAGACTTCAAAGGAATTGTCAAATTCATTTACCGGAATTTTGTAGCTTTTATAACCAATAGAGGAGATCACCAGCGTATCGGTCTCAAACTCCTTTGGCACTTGAAGTGCAAATTTTCCGTCGGAATTGCTTACGGTTCCTATCGTGGTTTCCTTTACATAGATACTCGCGCTTTCGATGGGTATCAAAGTGGCAAAATCAACGATTTTATTTTTGACTTCGGTTTGGGAAAAAGTCAATGCTGTACACAGCAAAAAAATAAAAAATATTGTGTTTTTAATGAATGTAGGTTTCATATAACATTTTAATTAGGTTGCTGGCTTGTAATCCTTATTATCAATTACCATTTTGGCGAATTTTGAAAACATTTTCGCCAAAACACCGCTTAACGAATTAGGTTGCTGGCTTATAATCCTTATTATCAATTACCATTTTGGCGAATTTTGAAAACATTTTCGCCAAAACACCGCTTAACGAATTAGGTTGCTGGCTTATAATCCTTATTATCAATTACCATTTTGGCGATAATCTCTCGTAAGATTTCTGAGGTTCCTCCTCCAATTGGTCCCAATCGACTATCTCTGGCCAATCTTGCCATGGGGTAATCTTCC
>Ga0209309_10001499_pt1 | contig 23248 bp, 17 predicted proteins | sample COGITO_mtgs_1204_2_FD_184807 | JGI IMG/M metagenome (GOLD analysis project Ga0209309, IMG submission 184807) | Pelagic marine microbial communities from North Sea - COGITO_mtgs_120412 (SPAdes) (version 2) | ecosystem: Environmental > Aquatic > Marine > Epipelagic ... | reverse complement strand
GCCTCCCCTTTAAAGTTGGCCAAGGTATCGGCTAGCGAAATTACCAAAAGAGTAAAACACACCGCTGAGATGTTACATATAGCTGAGTATCTGCAACGTTTGCCTCTAGAATTGTCCGGCGGACAGCAGCAACGTTGTGCTATGGCCCGAGCACTAGTCAAAGATGCCGGGGTGATCCTGTTTGATGAACCCTTAGTTAACCTAGATTACAAACTACGGGAAGAATTACGTAGTGAATTAAAAGACTTATTTAAAACTCGAGAGACCATTGCCATATACGCCACCACTGAAGCCCATGAAGCCTTAGCTTTGGGCGGTACCACGAGTTTATTACACCAAGGGCAGGTGCTGCAGACCGGCGACGCGCATACACAATTTGCTAGACCCGTTAATTTACATGCTGCTGACTTATATAATGAACCTACTCTAAATGTGTTTACTGCTACTGTCAGCGAGGGCATTTTACAGCTTCACAAGCCCATCACGCTTGTAAATACTAAACATCTAGCAGATTTGCCCAATGGGCAATATCAATTTGCCATCCGGCCAAATCATGTTGCTTTGCAGTCGCAAGAAGCTGACGTTATCGCTTTACAATCTAAAGTGGAACTGGCCGAAATCAGTGCATCGGAGACTTATTTACATGTTGAGACCAGCGTTGATTCAACTCATCAGCATTTAAGTTGGGTCGTGCATATTTTATCTATTATGACCTTTAAAACGGGTAGTGAAGTGCAACTGTTTTTGCCGTTAGACGATCTGTTTGTGTTTGACCTAGAAGGTAATGCAATACGCTGGCCGGCGATACATGCGGAGTTGGGTTTATAATGGCGACTATTACTCTAAAAGGTTTAGCCCATAGTTATTCTGCAAAGCCCCGTGACCCGCTACAGCACCCCGATGATTATGCTATTCAAGCCTTAAACCACGTGTGGAAACAAGGAGGAGCTTATGCTCTCCTTGGACCGTCTGGATGTGGCAAGTCAACCCTATTGAATATTATTTCAGGCTTGATTACGCCCTCTGCTGGTGAAGTATTATTTGATGAAAAAGTGGTAAATGAATTAAGTCCGCAGCAACGAAACATCGCTCAGGTGTTTCAATTTCCTGTGGTTTACGATGCGATGACGGTTGCCGAGAACTTAGCCTTTCCGTTAAAAAACATTAAAATGCCCAAGGCGCAGATCAACATAAAAGTTCAGGAAATAGCTGAGCTACTTGAGCTAACCGATTCACTCAATAAAAAAGCTAAAAACCTCAGTGCTGATGAAAAGCAAAAAGTATCCATGGCCCGAGGGTTAGTGCGCGAAGATGTGTCAGCCATTTTGTTTGATGAACCGCTTACTGTTATCGACCCCAATTTAAAATGGAAGCTTCGGCGCAAACTCAAACAAATCCACGAACAGCTAAATCTTACTATGCTGTACGTGACACACGACCAATTGGAAGCCGCCACCTTTGCTGACGAGATTGCCTTGATGTATCAAGGAAAAATTGTCCAATTTGGTACGCCCCAAGCGTTGTTTGAACAACCTAACCATACGTTTGTCGGATACTTTATTGGTAGCCCAGGCATGAATTTTATTCCCATCACCCGAAGACAAGACGCGGTGTTTTATCAGGACGTACAGGTCGCGATTAGCCACGAGCAACAACTGGCCCTGCAACTATGCCAGTCAGCAAATCTTAAGCTGGGCATTCGGCCCGAGTTTATAGAGTTGACCCACTCACCGGTGCCAAACAGCTATCCAGCCCAAGTTAAATCTACCCAGCACTTGGGTAGTTATCAGCTAGTAACGCTAGACTTTGCAGGATTAGAGATGCATGTGCGAGTATCTGAAAAAATGCAGTTTGATGGCAACAGGGTATTTTTGCTGTTTCCTCGCCTATGGTTAAAGCTCTATGTGGACGAATATTTAGTCGGTGAGCCGCCTGCACAGAAAGCCGGTGACAGCCATGCGTAAAATACCCAATAATAAGGCTTGGTGGTTAGTCTTACCCATGTTTCTGTTTGTGGCGTTTTCGGCCATTATCCCGCTGATGACAGTAGTCAATTATTCGCTACAAGATATCTTCGACCAAAACACCGCCTATTTTGTAGGAGTAGAGTGGTATCAAGAAACACTGCGGAATACCCGTTTACACGACTCATTATTACGCCAGTTTGGTTTTTCGTTTTCGGTGTTACTCATTGAAATTCCTTTGGGCATAGCTGTGGCCTTGATGATGCCGACTCGTGGTTGGCAAGCCTCAGCCGTGCTGATCTTACTGGCCTTGCCGCTGCTGATCCCGTGGAATGTTGTGGGCACTATTTGGCAGGTTTTCGCTCGAGGAGACATAGGACTATTTGGCTGGACCTTAAACAATTTGGGCCTCGACTATAACTACACTGCTAACCCGTTAGATGCTTGGTTAACGGTGTTGTTGATGGATGTGTGGCATTGGACGTCACTGGTAGCCTTGTTATGTTACTCAGGATTGCGCGCAATCCCAGATGCTTATTATCAAGCGGCAAAAATAGATCGTGCGTCACGTTGGGCAGTATTTCGTTATATCCAGTTACCACGCTTGAAAAATGTATTAGTAATAGGTGTGTTGCTTAGGTTTATGGACAGTTTTATGATTTACACCGAACCCTTTGTATTAACCGGCGGTGGGCCCGGTACTTCGACCACCTTCTTGAGTCAAACCCTGACCCAAATGGCCATAGGCCAATTTGATATTGGCCCAGCTGCTGCTTTTTCACTGGTGTATTTTTTGATTGTGCTGTTGGTCTCGTGGCTGTTCTTCACCACTATCACCCATATGGACAAATCTGATGGTGGAGGCAAAGATGTTAAGTAAACGGGCTATGGGAATGGTGTTGTACTTGATTTTTGTGCTTTTGCCAATCTACTGGTTAGTTAATATGTCCTTTAAAACGAATGATGAAATCTTAGGTCAGCTGACCCTTTGGCCAGAAAACTTCACCTTTGACAACTACATCACCATTTTTACCGACGCCAGCTGGTACATGGGTTATGTGAATTCTATGACCTACGTAGCGATGAATTTGGTCATCACACTAGCTGTTGCCTTACCCGCTGCCTATGCCTTTAGCCGTTATAAATTTGTCGGTGATAAACATTTGTTTTTTTGGTTGTTGAGTAACCGCATGGCACCCCCAGCGGTATTTTTGTTACCGTTTTTTCAATTGTATTCTTCAGTAGGATTATTCGACACGCATTTAGCGGTGGCCCTAGCCCATTGTTTATTTAGTATTCCTTTAGCCGTATGGATTTTAGAAGGGTTTATGTCGGGCGTACCCAGAGAAATAGACGAAACCGCTTATATCGATGGTTACAGCTTTGGTCACTTTTTTATTAAGATATTTTTCCCAATGATCCGCTCGGGAATTGGGGTTACCGCATTTTTTAGTTTTATGTTTTCTTGGGTTGAGCTGCTATTAGCGCGCACCTTAACCTCGGTTGATGCTAAACCCATTTCAGCCATTATGACTCGCACGGTAGGCGCTGCTGGTATCGATTGGGGCGTGTTAGCGGCAGCGGGTGTGTTAACTATCCTACCGGGTATATTGGTAATCTATTTTGTGCGCAATCATGTGGCCAAAGGTTTTGCTTTGGGAAGAGTGTGAAAACTGTGAGTATGAGGGGTAAAAAAACATGCTGAGTTGGATGGCGTGGACCACGCCCAGTGCCTTATTTTTTATTGCCATTGCCACTATTTTGTTGGTCATGACCATTTGGGAAGTACGCAGACCATGTATTGAGCGCAAAGGTTGGTTGCCTATTTCTACCACACGAGGAGACCGATTGTTTATTGGCCTGTTGAGTACTGCCTTTATTCATCTCCTTTTTTTAGGTTTAACAGATTGGTCTTTGTGGATAGCCTTGGCTATTTCAGCCCTTTTTACCACCATTTTACTGCGCTGGGGTTAGCGATAAGTAACATAGTATTTAAGTCATGGGAGGCCAGTTATCTGGCATAACATCAATCGATAGGAGACAGTATGCAAAAACGTATTCAGTTAGCCAGTTTGGTTTTGGCCTTGGGTTTATCAACTCAAGCAGTCAAAGCTGATGAAGAGGCCGCCAAACGCTGGCTTAAAAGTGAGTTTGCCGACTCCACGTTAACCCAAGAGCAGCAAATAGAAGAGATGCGTTGGTTTATCCAAGCAGCCAAACCTTTTGCTGGAATGGACATCAATGTAGCTTCTGAAACCATCGCCACGCATGAATATGAGTCCAAAGTATTAGCTAAAGCTTTTACCGAGATCACCGGTATCAATATCACCCATGATTTGATCCAAGAAGGCGACGTAGTAGAAAAACTCCAAACCCAAATGCAGTCGGGCCGCAATATTTATGATGCCTATGTAAATGACTCAGACTTAATTGGTACCCATTTTCGTTACGGTAAAGTGGTACCGATTTCGGACATGATTGCTGGTGATGGCAAAGACTTAACCTTGCCCAGCTTGGATTTGGAAGACTTTATTGGTTTAAGTTTTACCACTGGCCCAGATGGCAAAGTGTACCAGTTGCCTAGTCAACAATTTGCCAACCTATATTGGTTTAGAGCCGATTGGTTTGAGCGCGAAGATTTAAAAACCAAGTTTAAAGACATCTATGGTTATGCGTTAGGTGTGCCAGTGAATTGGTCAGCCTATGAAGATATTGCCGAATTTTTTAGTGAAAAAATCAAAGTGCTCGATGGCCAACCAGTATATGGCCATATGGATTACGGCAAAAAAGACCCGTCTCTTGGATGGCGATTCACCGATGCTTGGTTTTCAATGGCAGGCGCTGGGGATGTAGGCATACCTAACGGATTACCAGTAGATGAATGGGGTATTCGGGTAGAAGGTTGTCAGCCGGTGGGCTCTAGTGTTTCTAGAGGTGGTGCGACTAACGGCCCAGCCGCTGTGTATGCCACCCAAAAATATGTTGATTGGTTACGTCAATATGCGCCGCCAGAAGCCCAAGGCATGACTTTTTCTGAATCAGGCCCAGTACCGGCACAAGGCGCTATTGCCCAGCAAATTTTTTGGTACACCGCCTTTACCGCAAGTATGAATATACCGGGTTTGCCAGTAGTGAATGAAGATGGCACGCCTAAATGGCGTATGGCACCTTCACCTAAAGGTCCATATTGGCAAGAGGGCATGAAGCTAGGCTACCAAGACACAGGCGCTTGGACTTTCTTAAACTCTACTCCTGACAAACGCCGTTTAGCTGCATGGTTGTACGCACAATTTACCGTGTCTAAAACGGTATCACTGAAAAAGACCCTAGTGGGACTCACACCTTTTCGTGAATCAGATATTAACTCACAACAAATGACTGATGTGGCACCTATGCTTGGCGGTTTAGTCGAGTTTTACCGCAGCCCAGCCCGCAAACAGTGGACGCCTACAGGCACCAATGTGCCAGATTATCCTAAACTGGCACAACTATGGTGGAAGTATATTTCTGACGTCGCTAGTGGTGAGAGTACGGCACAACAAGCGCTAGACGGATTAGCTACAGCACAAGATAAAGTGATGCAACGATTAGAGCGGGCTAAGGTGCAAGGCGAATGTGGGCCAAAATTAAACAAACCCAGAGATCCCGAATATTGGTTAGCGCAACCCGGTTCACCAAAAGCTAAATTAGCCAATGAAAAACCCCAAGGGCAGACAGTCGCTTATGACGAATTACTGAAAAGTTGGCAGGGGGAGTAAAGTAGTTGAACTCACTTTTCTAACACACGGCTGCGCTGCACATCAGATCACTATAACTTCACGGTTTGGGGGCTGATGATTCGGCGTTAGCTGTGTCAATAAATTTAAGTGGCACATTTTATTACACCTGTTTTAACAACAAGGCTAGGCATATCTTACTGATTGTAAATATGAGAGGTATGATGATAACAGTATCTTTCACTGACGCTGAAAAGTAGGCTTTGAGGTAACTGGAGACTCATACTTAGGTAAAAGTGCGGCCGTGGTGCATGTGAAGATGATCAAATACAGTTAGCGAGTCCTTAGTAAAGCATAAAACCTATTAACTTCATTTATCGCCGTTCCAAAGCCTCCGCCGCTGGGGGATTGTTTTGAGATACTATCACATTTCGAAACTTCGGTATGATCACATCCTGCTCGTTCTTGTCTATCATCATTGGATTTAGTTATCCAATTGCAATCAAATAATTTCTATTTTTTAACAAACCTGACCCAGCAGGTTTCCGTCAGAGTATCCACACTCTCATTTTTTGTAAGAAGCGCTCCAAGTTTTATCGCACTATTGATAACGGCTGACTTATAGGTGGCTCCTTTATTAGCTGTTTATGCCTAGCAGGGCCACGACAAATAAAGTTTAGCTAGCAAAATTTTGTGATAAATGGCTGTCAATAATTTCGTGTGGATCCTCTAGGATCTGACATTTCTGATCGCGGACCAGAAATGTCAATGTGACAATGATATGTAAATAAAACGTGACAATAAAACGTGAATTAAAATGTAAATAAAATGTGAATGAAATATGAATGAGTAAAAAATTACGCTACCGTGTGTCTGATTTTTAAGGAAAATGACGTTTTATTCTATCTACATCTGGGATGATTTAGCTTAAATGTGTAACAACAGAGCAAGCTATTTAGAAGTCCAAAAATTATAACAAGATAAAAAAATAGGATCATTAATGAAAATTTTAAAAACAGTGGCGGTAGCTATTACGCTTTCTTTGACCACAACATCGCTTATGGCAATGGATAATGATATTAAAATCAAACATAAAACCGAAAATGGCCGTCCGGCTTTTGTTACTGGAAAGTTAGGTGAATTAGCCCCAGGTCAACAAATTTCGGCATTAAAGAAAATATTGAAAGAACAAAATGATTATCGCTCTAACGGAAATGAAAATTTTAAAGTTAAGCGCGAATGGACTGATAAATTGGGTAAACGCCACAGCCATGTTAACCAGACTATTAATGGTTTAACTGTGTATGGTACTAGTATGATCATTCATACTGATAATGTTGCGGGTAAAAATTCGTTCGGAGAAAATGTTGCAAATATCTATGCACTTTCTGGTCAATTAGCCGTTAATGCTGATTCACAAGAAAGTGTTAAGGTTCATAAAGGCAATGGCAAAAGCCGTAAACGTGTTAAAGCACTTGCTAGTGAGTTAGGTAATATTCAAGGCAAGCCAGAATTAGCCTATATCTATTTACCATTGATAGATGAAACCAAACTTGCTTGGAAAATTAGAGTCACTTGGAACCGAGGTGGCAATGATTTTGGTGATGATATTCTTTTTTATGATGCAACCGACGATAGTTTATTAACACGTCACCCACAAATGTATCATGCAAAAAACTGGCAAACTGATCATTTAAATTATATCGATGAAAGTACAGTTAGTCCTTCAACGCCACGTGGGACATTACTATGTGCCAATACCCAAGCCTGTAATGAAAGCTCGGCACAACGTGCGCACGATGGAGCCTCATCTGTGTATGACTTTTACAAAGACCGCTTTGATCGCAATAGCATTAATGACGCCGATATGACGGTTGTTTCAGGCGTGCATGTGGGGGTCGACTACAACAATGCTTTTTGGTACAACGACCGTATGTGGTACGGAGATGGCGATGGTTCACAGTTTAATGACCTAACCTTGGCCCATGACGTTATCGGCCATGAATTAACGCACGGCGTTACCGAATATAGCGCTAGCTTGGTGTACGCCAATGCCTCAGGTGCTTTAAACGAAGCATGGTCTGACATTCTTGGTGTTGCATCTGAGTCTTATATGAAAGGTAACACGCAGCCCGATTGGAAGCTTGGTGAAGAAGTGATGGCTAGCGGTGGCGCGTTACGCTACATGAATAACCCAACACAAGATGGTTATTCAACCGATTGGTACCCTGATCGAATTCCTTTTGTCAGTTCACCTTCAAGTTCAAATGACCAAGGTGGCGTTCATGGTAACTCTGGTATTGCCAACCTTGCATTTCAATTGGTTATCGATGGTGGCACCCACCCACGTGGCAAATCCACAGCTGTGGTTCCAAGTATAGGTTTAGCAAAAGCTGAGCAAATTTTTTATCGAGCACTAGTCACCTACATGAGTCCAAGTACTAACTTTGCTGGTGCAAGAACGGCAACGGCGCAAGCCGCAACTGATCTATACGGCGCAACCGAAGTAACTGCAGTAGAAACTGCGTGGTGTGCTGTTGGCGTTGGCGCTTGTCCTAGCACTACGCCTCCTGTTGGTGGCAGTGAACTCGCTAATGGTGTTGCGGTAACAGGTCTTTCTGCAAGTACTAACCAAGAACTTACCTTTACTATGGTTGTTCCTGCGGGCTCGACAGACATTGGGTTTACTATGTCTGGTGGTAACGGCGATGCTGATTTATATGTGAAATTTGGCTCAGCACCTACAACAAGTAACTACGATTGCCGTCCGTATGAAACGGGTAATAATGAAACTTGTGCTATTGCAACGCCACAAGCCGGTACCTATCATGTCATGGTTCAAGCCTATGCAACCTTCTCAGGTGTTAACCTAACGGGGAGCTTTACTGAAGGGGGAGGGACAACTGGTGGTACTCAATCAAAAACTAATATCAGTGTGTCAAAAGGTGCATGGAATTATACCGCCCTTAGCATCCCAGCCGGTATGAATTCACTTGTTGTAACTATGAGTGGTGGCAGTGGCGATGCCGATTTGTACCTTAGAAGGACTTCTAATCCAACCACATCAACATATGTTTGTCGCTCATGGGAAAATGGTAATGCAGAAAGCTGTACAATTACTAACCCAGCAGCAGGAACATGGAATGTTGGTGTTCACGGATACTCTGCAGCAAGCGGTATGAACCTAAATATGGAATGGAACCCTTAAATAAAAATTGGAGTGATGCTAAGCGATAATCAATAACACACCGTTTAGCTTGTTAAAAAATCCGAGGCCATGATGGCCTCGGATTTTTTTTGCTTTATTTTAATGATAAAAGGGGCAGTGACTGAAGGATCCCCTATGAATAATTAGGCTGGTAAAACGGGGGGCAAAACCAAATTAAATCATTTATCCGCTTTACCAAAGCCACCGCCAGTGGGGGATTGAATAGATATACTGTCTCCAGCGACGACCTCAATAAAATCACATCCGGCGAGTTCTTTCTGTTCACCGTTGGCTTTGGTTATCCAATTACGCCCGACTCTACCGGCTTCTCCACCTTTGAGACCATAGGGTGGGGTGATTCGGTGTCCTGATAAAATAGAGCACTGCATATCTTCTAAAAAGGTAATAGTGCGGGTAATGCCGTCGCCGGCACTCCATTTACCTTTGCCACCTGAATTTCGGTCAATTTTAAATTCTTTTAACATCACCGGGTAACGTTGTTCTAATATTTCTGGGTCGGTCATGCGGGTATTGGTCATATGGGTATGTACTGCGGCTACTCCGTCAAATCCCTCACCTGCGGGGCTGCCAGAACAAATAGTTTCGTAATACTGGTAATTGTCATTGCCAAAGGTGAGGTTATTCATGGTGCCTTGACTAGAGCCCAGCGCACCTAAAGCGGCAAATAATGCATTGGTCACAGCTTGGCTGGTTTCAACATTGCCCGCTACCACCGCCGCTGGAAAGCGCGGATTGAGTATTGAGCCTTCAGGCACAATAATTTCCAATGCCTGCATACAACCCGCGTTAAGGGGCACATCATCGTTAACCAAACATCTAAACACATACATCACGGCTGCTTGAATAATGGCTTTTGGCGCATTGAGGTTGTTGTTTTGTTGTGCGCTGGTGCCAGTAAAGTCGATACATGCCCGCAGATTACGTTTATCAATGGTGATTTTGACGACTATGGTTGAACCGGATTCTAACGGGTAGGTAAACTCGCCATTTTCTAATTTAGCCAGCACGTTTTGCACTGAGGTTTTGGCGCTGTCTTGGATATGTTGCATGTAGGCAGAAACGGTTTTTAGGCCATGCTGGTCCACAAGTTTTAGAAGTTCATTTACGCCGGTTTTATTCGCTGCGGTTTGCGCCATTAAATCGGCCATGTTTTGCGCCACATTTCTGGCTGGATAATCTCCCGAAGAAAACAACCTCTCAATTTCTGCTGTTTGAAATTGCCCTTCTTTAACCAGTTTCACACTGTCTAACAATATGCCTTCTTGATGAATATCTGTGGCTAAAGAAGACATAGAACCCGGTGCAATACCACCCACATCTTCGTGGTGGGCGCGGCTGGCCACATAAAATAAAATGTCTTTGTTAGCTGCATCAAATACAGGGGTAATCACCGTAATATCCGGTAAGTGCGAACCGCCATTGTAAGGATTGTTTTGTACAAACACATCGCCTGCATTAATAGATTGTTGACCATTAATAATCACTTTGACGCTGGCATCCATTGAGCCCAAATGCACAGGTACATGCGGTGCATTGGCAATCAGATTGCCAGTGGCATCAAAAATGGCGCAGGAAAAATCCAACCGTTCCTTTACATTCACCGACTGAGAGGTATTCCGTAACACTATGCCCATTTGCTGGGCTATGCTCATAAAGGCACTGTTAAATAACTCTAGGGTGACGGGGTCTGCTTTGTTAAGGGCGCTGTCTGCAACACTAGGATCTGAATTTAAGGCTGTGTTTATTGGTTCAAAGTGCAGCACCAAATGACCATTCACATTAACCTTCATTCGCCAATTTTTTTCAATAATGATGGTGCCAGTTGGTTCAACAATGATGGCTGGACCTATTACTTGATGGCCAAATGTCAGTGACGATAGCTGTATAACGGGGGCATCTAACCATTCACCCTGAGTATAAATTTGCCTGACGCTGTGTATTTTTACCGATAAGTCTTTAGCGGGTGTTTGTTCGGTTTCTATTACCTTCTCAGCGCCACCATAGGATTCAACAATTAAGGTATCAATTACTATGGTTTTATCTGGAGCGCTAAAGCCAAATTGTTGCTCATGCTGCTGAGTGAAGTTTTTTTCCATGACTGCAAAGGAATCTAAAGGGATATTTAAACTGGTATCGGTATTCAGGTATTTAAGCAAAGCGGTGCAGTGATGGGATATTTGCTTAGTGCTTAAGCCTTGGCTGTTTAAGTCTGCAATATTAGCTTGTTTAAGTTGCTCAATAGCAATATCAATGGCTTGTATGTCACCTTTTTGAATAAGCGAGTTTGCGACCTTTTGGCGTTCTACCTGTATATCGGCCAAGCCCATACCATAAGCTGACAAAATCCCCGAGTAGCTGTGCAAAAATACGGTTTTAATACCTAGTTTTTCAGCCACTAAACAGGCATGTTGCCCTCCTGCGCCACCAAAACAGTTCAACACATAATGGGACACATCATAACCTCGTGACACGGATATCTTTTTGATGGCCTGGGCCATATGTTGAATAGCAATCGCCAGAAAACCTTCGGCTACATCTTCAGCGCATCGACCATCATTAATATTATTAGCGATGTCAGCAAAAGCTTGTATGCTGCGGGTTTTATCTAAAGGTTGGTCTTGCTTGGGGCCAAAAATACTAGGGAAAAAGTCAGCCTGAATTTTGCCCAAACATAAATTAATATCAGTTACCGCCAGTTCGCCATTACGCCTGTAACAAACAGGACCCGGCACGGCGCCAGCAGATTCAGGACCTACACGAAAACGCCCATCTTGATAACGTAAAATAGAACCACCACCGGCAGCGACGGTATGAATGTGCAACATAGGCACTCGCATGCGCACACCTGCTACTTCGGTTTCGTAGGCTTTTTCGAATTCCCCAGCATAATGCGATACGTCGGTAGAGGTGCCGCCCATATCAAAACCAATGATTTTATTAAAACCTGCCAGTTTAGCTGTGTGTACCGCGCCCACAATGCCGCCAGCGGGACCAGACAATATGGCATCTCGACCACGAAACGTTGCTGCGCTAGTCAGGCCGCCAGATGACTGCATAAATAATAATTTTGCAGGTTTACGCTGGTTAAGTCCTTTGCTGATATTTTGTATGTATCGTAACAATATAGGTGTGAGATAAGCGTCTACTAAGGTGGTTTCACCTCTGGAGACGAGCTTTTGTAAGGGGCTAACTTCATGACTGGCTGAGATTTGGCTGAAGCCAATTTCCTTGGCCAACTGCATCAGTTGTTTTTCATGTTGGCTATATTGGTAGCCATGCATCAGCACTATTGCAATGGCTGTTAAACCTTGATTAAAGGCAGTTTCTAAGGCTTTTTTACTTAATTCCATATCTAGCGCTTGCACAACATCGCCTTTGGCTGTGACTCGCTCGTTTATTTCAACTACTTGAGTGTAGAGAATATCCGGTTTTTCAATTTTTAAGGCAAAGGTATCGGGACGTGCCTGATATCCGATTTCTAGTGCATCTCTAAATCCTTTGGTGATCGCGAGCAAAACCGCATCACCTTTGCGTTCTAACAAAGCGTTAGTAGCCACTGTGGTGCCCATTTTTATCTTGTCAATAACGTCATCAGGCACGGGATCAGACTGGGGGATATGCAAAATTGACTTAATTCCATATACGGCCGCATCGTCATAGGCTTCTGGATTTTCTGACAAGTATTTTTTGCATAGTAGTGTACCATCTGGATGCCGAGCCACAATATCGGTGAACGTGCCACCGCGATCAATCCAAAATTGCCAGTTTTGATAAGGTGCCTGTGAGTCTTTAGTCATTGCATAACCAGTTGAGTACTTGCATGGTGATATATCTTGGCTTAATTAGGCGTAAAACTCTAGCCTGCTACTACTCTGTTTCGTCCCTGTTCTTTTGCCTGATAGAGAGCGTTATCAGCTCGTTTCAATGTGCTTTCAATATCTTGTTCTTGACTGTCCCATTGGGCTACGCCGCCACTGGCAGTGATTTCTATGATTAGTTTTTCCGAAAAAGTAGGTGAGCTAGCAATAGAGTTGCGGATTTTTTCGGCCAGTTTAATCGCCTCAGATACCGACGTTTTAGGTAATAATATCAAGAATTCTTCACCGCCAAAACGAAACACTGAGTCGGAGTCCCGGCAGTTGTTTTGGATAGTATTGGCCACATTTTGAATAACCTTGTCACCCAAGTCGTGACCATATTGGTCGTTAATAGATTTGAAGTGGTCTATATCAAAACTGATCACTGATAAATTAGACTTATAACGTTTGCTCAGGGCGACAGACTGCTTAACCAATACATTAAAGGAGCGTCGATTCAGTAAATTAGTAAGATAATCGTGATTGGCTTCTTCTTGCAGGCTTTTAGCGTATCTATCGGAACGTGCTAACAAAGGTCGTATGACAAACAGGCCTTCAATAAGCACCGTCAGTATTATGATAAGTAGCACTATTTGTTGAGTAGTGCGTAACTGTTGAATTTTTTGATTACTTTGAGCTTCGTATTGTCTCACTACAGCATTGAAACTATTTAACATTTGATCTTTGGCTAAGGGTAAAAAGGTTAACTCTTGAAGACTATTTTGACCAACGGTTATGGCCCTCGTACTATCCAATGCTTGTCTAATGACCGATGAAAACTCAGTGACTTTTCGATCAACATTGTGGGGTTCTGAAAAATATAGTTCATATAAAGAAACTGTAAGAGGGGATGAGTCTTTATGTGCTAATGCTGTAAAGTGTTCTTTAAGCAGAAATTGATGGTTACTTTGCATTTTACTCAGAGCCATAAGCGCTTGCTTTTTGTCGGCAGTAGAGCCTTGTGCGATAAACTCGCTAGTATACAAAGCGATACGCTGTGACAACATAGGTTGTTGTCCGCTTACATTAATAAGGTGGGCAGATGCACTTTGTTCAACGATGATGTCATCTAATGTGAAATGCACAAAAATTGATAAACAGGCAATCAGAGTCAGCGAAATAACATAGGTTAATGTCATTTTACGAGCGGGGCTTAATATCCTTTTACTACTGAGTTGTTTATGCATTTTACTGTTTGGGTGCTTTTATTTTTTATCCGTTATGAAATCATACTTAATTTTGTTCGCACTCGCATATGATATTGTAAATTAATAATAAATTTGGAGATTTAGATGGCAAAGTGGTTAGATGCAAAAGTAGTGAGTAGAACAGATTGGAATGATCATTTATTTAGTTTGCGTTTTTGCTGTGCTGACTTTCCCCAGTTTAAAGCAGGACAGTTCACTAAGGTGGGGGTTGAAGTGGATGGTAAAATATTATCCCGTCCTTATTCTCTGGTTAATGGACCCGATGATGATGAGTTAGAGATCATTGCTGTACCTGTTGCAGATGGCTTGTTATCGCCTAAGTTACACACTCTGCAAATCGGCGACTCGTTAAAAATCATGTCACCCGCAACGGGGTTTCTAATACTTGACGAAGTACCCAAAAGTCGAGACTTGTGGTTAATGGCAACCGGCACAGGAGTTGGGCCATTTTTATCTATTTTAGCCACACCGCAAGCCTGGCAGAATTATGAAAATATCATTTTAGTTTATGGTGCACGTTATGAGCGGGACTTAGCCTATACACCATTAATTGAAACCTTAATAAAGCAACATGCTGGTAAGTTTCACTTTGTGCCAATCGTCAGTCGCGAAAGCAAGGCGGAGAGATTGCAGGGGCATATTCCAGCCCTGCTAAAATCATCATGTATTCAACAACAAGTAGGGTTAGATATTCATACCGACCATAGCCAAGTTATGTTATGTGGTAATCCGGCCATGATAGAAGATGCGCTACAAACCTTAAGTGAAATGGGATTAACTAAACATCTGCGCCGCTCGCCTGGGCATATATCTTTAGAAAGGTATTGGTAAAAAAACGCGCAAAGGCCGATTGTTGAAATCGAGCCTGTGGCGCGTTTTTGTTATATGACCCTATTCGTCTTCTTCTTCCACTAGGGTCATCAGTGAGGTATTACCGCCAGATGCTGTGGTATCTATGCTCACTGTTTTTTCCGTTAACAAACGTTGGATCAAGTGGTCATAATATTCAGCGGTAATTACTGGGAGTATTGCCCCAGAGCGTTTGGCAAGCATTTGCACCATATAACTGGAACGATCACTTTGACTGTCGATTACCACGCCCGCTAAGTCATCTTCACCTAACAACGATTCTAGGTGATGTAGCTTAGCCACTTGAAATACATTTTCAGGTGCGCCGGTGGCTTTAAACTGCTCGCGGAATTCTATCGCTTCTGCATAAAATAACTCCGATACCACTGAAATTACCACATTCCCCGTTGCTAAAGCGGTCACAATGGACAAAATCCAATACTCAAATGTCACATCTTTATCAGCGAAACAGACCAAAATTCCTCTGGGCTCCAAGTACAACATATTGGATTCTCCCGTTGGACCGGGCAAGTTTTTAGGTTTTTTGAGGCGTTTTTCGATACTGATCAACTGCGAACGCGCTGCGGCTAAATTAGCATTTAAGTCATCGGCAAGTTCCTCTACTATGTCGATTTTGGCAATAGTGGCCAGCAATTGACGAACCGATGATATGCGGGTATTTAATTCCGTTAAACGCCATTCACGCTCGGTAATACGCGCATTTTTCATGAACTGGGCTGCTTCCTGCTTGGCTTCGTCATTGCTTTCAAGAGCTTTATCTATATCTGGCAACGCTTCACTCACATCCCGTGGAGTGGATTTTTCAAGCATCAGACGTGGCAAATAATTAGGCCCGCCTGCTTTAGGGCCGGTACCAGAAAGACCGCGACCACCAAAGGGCTGCACACCCACTATAGCGCCAATCATATTGCGATTAACGTAAACGTTGCCAGCACGAGAGAGTTTAATCAGCTCCATGGCTCTGACATCAATTCGAGTATGGATCCCCATAGTCAAACCAAAGCCTGTGGCATTGATTTTCTCTACTGTCTGTTCTAGTTCATTCGCCTTGAAGCGCACTATGTGAACACAGGGCCCAAATACTTCACGTTTGAGTACTGAGATATCCGCAATTTCATACAGTTTCGGCGCAAAAAATGTTCCATTGTGAGCGGGCATTTTACACTCGTATAACAAAGTGGCTTTGTCTTGCATTTCATCGGCATGTGCTTGCAAATTATCCAAGGATTTTTTATCAATCACCGGGCCCACATCAGTCGCCAAATAGGCAGGGTCGCCTACATGTAATTCCTTAAGCGCACCAATTAACATCTCGCTGACGGAGTCGGCTATTTCTTCTTGCAAAAACAGCACGCGCAGAGCTGAACAGCGTTGTCCAGCGCTCTGGAAACCTGAGGCGATCACGTCATCAACCACTTGTTCAGGCAGGGCCGTGGAGTCAACTATCATACAGTTTTGACCACCTGTTTCGGCGATTAGCGGCACTTGCTCACCGCCTCTTTCTGCCAAGGTATTTGCAATAACATTGCCAGTAACAGTTGAACCGGTAAACATGACTGCTTTTATCCGTTCATCTGGCAACAGGGTTTTTCCTACATCAGATCCTGCAGCGATAACCGTTTGTACAACACCTGCGGGTAAACCCACATATTCCATTAACTCCAACGCGCGCTGGGCAATTAAACTGGTTTGCTCTGCAGGTTTGGCAATCACGGTATTGCCGGTTACAACTGCCGCAGCTACTTGCCCTAAAAAGATGGCCAAGGGGAAATTCCACGGACTGATACAGAGCACTACGCCCCGCGGCGCTAATCGGTCATCTTCTGCAAGCTCTTCTGCTCGGGCGGCATAATAACGACAGAAATCTACCGCTTCACGCACCTCGTCGACTCCGTCACTGGTGACTTTGCCTGCTTCTTTTATACATAAGGCGATAAGCTCACCCATATTACGCTCAAGGATATCAGCGGTACGTCGCAGTAAATCCGCTCGCTCGCTCATAGGGGTTTGCGACCAACTGGCAAAAGCGTTGTGAGCAGTGGTTAATTTATCGATCATCTGCTGCTGCGTATCGAAACGATGAAATCCGATGATTTCATCCAAATTTGCTGGATTACGCACCGCATGACAACCGTCAGGTACTTGTTCTGGTGTCAACAAATGCTGCTCAAACCAACGTTCAAGGAGCTCCTTCAGAGGTGTGATTTGATTAATATCAGTAACATCAAGACCTCTGGAGTTGTCTCTTTCTTTACCATATAAGGCAATAGGTTTTTGAATTTGGTCGTTATATTTATGTTTTAAGCGTTGGGTTTTCTCAACCGGATCTTCGAGTAAAGATTCAACGGGTCTTGATTCGTCTACTATGGCATTAACAAAAGAAGAATTTGCGCCGTTTTCAAGCAAGCGACGCACTAAATACGCCAATAAGTCTTCATGCTCCCCAACAGGGGCGTAAATACGACATTGGATACTTTCTAAGGACACAATTTGGTCATACAGGCTGTCACCCATACCGTGCAGACATTGAAATTCAAAGCCTTCTTTGTCATCACCGGCCAACTCTACAATGACCGCTGCAGTGTATGCATTATGGGTAGCAAATTGCGGGTAGATAGTGTCGCGATAATCGAGCAAACGGTTGGCGCAAGCATGATATGACACATCGGTAGATGACTTACGGGTAAACACCGGGAAATGCTCTAGGCCATCTTTCTGAGCATTTTTGATTTCCGTATCCCAATAGGCGCCTTTTACCAGTCTGACCATCAATTTACGGCCCACTTTTTCGGTCAGTTCTCGCAACCAATCGATAACAAACATGGCGCGTTTTTGATAAGACTGCACGGCTAAGCCAAATCCGTCCCAACCCGATAAGTCTGGATCGCTAAAGACTTGTTCAATAATATCCAAAGATATATCCAAGCGTTCTGATTCTTCGGCATCAACCGTTAACCCGATATCGTATTGCTTGGCTAGCAAACACAACTGTTTGAGTTTCTCGGGAATTTCTGCCATGACCCTTTCTCTGTGGGTGAATTCATAGCGGGGGTGAATGGCCGAAAGCTTAACTGATATTCCCGGACTTCTTCTTGGACCCTTACCTTTTGCAGCCTTGCCAATCACCTTTATCGCTTGTGCGTAAGCATCATAGTAGTCATCGGCATCTTTTTGGGTTCTGGCACCTTCGCCAAGCATGTCATAAGAATAAACATAACCTTTACGCTCTTTTTCTTCGGCGCGCTGCACGGCATCTTCGATGGTTTCACCCATAACAAACTGTTGGCCCATTACCTTCATGGCAACATTCATGGCTTTACGAATAACCGGCTCGCCCACTTTACCCAAGGTTTTTTTCAGGAAACCAAATTGTTTCCGTTGATTGGCATAATTAACCAAACCACCTGTTAGCAGCAATCCCCAAGACGAAGCGTTGACAAATAATGATTCGCTGTTACCCAAATGGGAGCTCCATTGACCTTTGGATAACTTATCGCTGATCAATTGATCCTGAGTCTTTTTGTCTGGCACCCGTAATAATGCTTCGGCTAAACACATCAATACCACGCCTTCGGCAGACGATAGAGAGTATTCATTGAGTAATGCCTCAACTACGCCTGAGCCTTCTTGATCATCACGAATTTGCAGCACCATTTTGCGCGCTCTTTCCCACGCACGGCTGCGGGCACGCATATTGACTTCTGCATCTGGCAGAATATGTTCAACGGCAAGGTTTTCATCGATTCGATAAAAATCGCGAATTTTTTGACGAATGGGGGACTCAGTGACTAGGTTACCGTCAAACAACATGTGCAACTCCAAATAGGTTGGAAAATAAAACTCCAAGTGTGCATTATTCACGCTCACTCAATGTGTTGAGGAGTATATAGACTGCGACTGGTGGCGACAACGTTTGTAGAAAAACTTCTAAATGAACCGTTAGAAAGAACGACAATCGGTTAGCATAATCGAAGCCAAAAATTGTCAGAATAGCCCTCTGTGAAAGGCATAGCAGCATTTAATAAACCAGCCTCAGTCAATTATTTCAGGCCAGTTTAGTGAGGTTGGAGACACACAAGAAGGAATATGTCGATTAAATTCTGCTAAAAACAGCGGCCGTTTCGCAAGAAAGGTTTTTGAAAAATATACGCCTAAGGGTTTATCGTTACTCACAAAGGTTTTAATACGGTTTTTAAGGCCATAGCTCTGTAGTAACGCTTCCATCACATGATCATTAGCTAAAATTGCATCTACCCGTTTGCCCAAAAGCATTTTAAGCAACCTTTCTGAATTTAATGGCCTAGCACCAATTCTATATCCACTCTCTTCCATCCACTTCAGCATGTTGGAGCCTATAAAACCGCCGACAATGGCTTTCTTTTTAAAATTCGATTCAACTGGATTTAGCGAGTTTTCTAAGAGTAAATACCATGTCCATTTTTGCTCAGCAATTATCGAAGACATCACAGCAAATTCATCGCGAGTGGACTTTTGAGAGGCGGCAAAAAATCCATCAGCTTGATCATTTTTAACCATTCTTTGCGCTCTAGCCCATGGAACAACAACAATTTCTAAAGGCACGTCCATTTTATTAAACACACACTTAACAACATCGGCAGCCAAACCAATGAAATTTGAATTGTCCAATAGTATTGCGTCTTCTGAGTAACAACCATAAGGGCAAAGGTTATGCGTGCTTAACACTACTTTATTTTTTGCGTGCGCCGAAATTCCGTAAGAAATCCATAACAAACACATCACAGATAAATGTAATAAATACTTCATTAAATGAATATTCTTATATAACTGCTGATAAAAACTGGGGTCGGTAACATTTACTCTAACCTTTTTAAAAGGTAAAACACTATCCCCTAGTATATCGAATATGCCGACTTGGGTTTATTTGCAAACGTTGTTGGGAAAAGCCCTGTGAGTATTTGTCCCAGCCGCGCTTTTTGCGGCGAACTTAGGCAATTTGTTATGTGTTTGTATGTTTGACGATAACAAAATGACGCCCTGTTTCAGTTGCTGTAAATATTTCGTCTGTTAAATGATATCCATGTTTATTAGCCAGTGGATAAAACAACTTATAAGATTCTTGATCGAATGCATAGGCACCGCCACGAAACAAGCCATCAAGTATTTCACTAAGTCGGGTTTTTCGTTTTTGAAATTCAACACCACTATCCGATAAAGACTTAATATACTTATTTAGTGCTGATTGACTTCCTGCAATAATGCAAGCGTCTCCGTCACACAGTACATTTTGCGGTGGATGGACTGCAAAATAACCTATAACTACATCTTTTTCCTTGACCATGAAGTTACCTCAAATTTGCCTCAACGCCCCAAGCAGGGGATTTTATGAGTGTTTTTCAGCGAGTAAAATTCCCGCTGGCTTGGCTTGTTAGGCATCGTCATCCGGTTCAGCATCGAAGGACCCTGGAATATGCTCGTCACATGTTTCATAAGCAAAAATATCTTCCGTATCCCAGATATCAAACTGTTCGATTACATCTAAATAGCAAGCAGATTTACGAACATTGACAGTTAAGTATGTTTCATCCCATCTTTCCAATGAACAATCCAAATCGCGAATTTTTTCGATATAAAAATCTTGTTTACTTCTATCAATTGATTTGTCAAAGATTATTCTGAGAGTGCGGTTACCGCTTCTTGCTATGACATTTTTAATTTCCAAAATGCCGTTATCGTCCTCAAAAGCTTGTACTTCATCCTTGAAATTTAACGAGTACGAAAAGAATGGAACATTTTCAAGCCGATAAATATTATTCCCTAGAGGCTCTGCCCACATGGACTCCCCACCAATCATCCAGTGATTTGGCAAAGATACGTGAACTTTAACTAATTCTTCGTTGCTCATTTAGATGCCTAACGCCTTTAGAAACAGCGCGGCTTTATCGCGACTGTTTACTAAACTTGTTAGCTGTAACATCATGCAAAGTGCCAGATACATATTTATGCAGAACACTAGCCACCAACGTTTGGTATGGAATGCCTTCTTCCAAAGCACGACGTTGAATTGCTGATAAATCATGTCCAGATAAGCGAATATTTATACGCTTATCTTTTTTGAAAGTATCTTCTGCAGATGCTTGGATTTCGGACTTACGCTTTTCTGTTAGCGTAGAAGTAAAGTTATCACTCTCAAACTCATCGAGTAAGTCTCGTTCTTCTTGATCCAGTTTTGCTTTATTCATGACTTATCACCTATATATAGCTTGGTAGCCTTGCGACTAGGAATAACCGTTTTTAAGAAAATTTCTTTATCAGTTTCAATATATGGAACTAGATATGCGTAATTCTCAATATTGATGACGAAAATACGCTGATTAGGATATTTTTTCTGATTTGAGTGTTTCAAATCATCTAATAGGCAGTTATTTTGAAGATGATAAATAACATCTTCAAATGAGATGCCGCGCTCTTCAATCAAGAGCTTGTTCTTATCAGGATTCCAATCGAATATTTTCATGTGTAAAAGTGTAGCATTGTGTGCCGTATGTCATCAAGCAGCTAACGCTCACTTAACCGGCGAAAATTGCTCTTTATTTTTGTCCGCTTCAAGTTTTTGTGTACGCCCAGCATGGGCATGAACTAATGAGGTGAAAGTCCTCTGTAGGAAGGTCACCGTTTATTTAACTTACCGTTATTAAACGTTAACTACTAGCGAATGGCAAGGGCTTAACCGCGAGGTTGGGTCTGAAGGAAGCCGGACGCAAATCTGCGAGCTGATGAACAAGAACATCATATTAGGCGTAGGCTGAAGGTGAGTTGGCACAAGACGACAAAACCACGTGATCTAACGGCCACCGTAAATGATGCAGCAGTGCAGAGACAGTTCATGCTCTTATCTGGGCGGGGCTGGCCTTCCAGAGATCTGCTTAACAAGCGATCGGTAACTAACCAGTGAGGTTCTGGTCTACAAGTGCCTTGGCTTTTCAGTGTCATCGGCTGGAAAGAGCAAATAGATGAAAACCGATAGCGCATAACGGTGTAAGCCGTTCTGTGATTGAGCAGAAGTCAGCAGACGGGATAGTAGCCAAACGCCCATCGTAATGGATGGGACACGGTGAAGGCCTGAACATTTAGAACAAAGGAGGAGCCTTGTCAGACTTGAACACACGAATACCGTCCGGTAGCGACGTGAGTCAGCGTACCGATAAGCAGCCAGCCTTTAGCGCAGCTCTACTTGAACCTATTCTCCAGCCTTCCAATATTTTGGCGGCATGGAAACGGGTTCGAGCCAACAAGGGGGCTGCTGGCATCGATGGAATGACCATTGATGACTTCCCCGCTTGGGCAAAGGAGGGAAACTGGAAACGTATCATGTCTGAGCTTCGCTCAGGACAATACCAACCTTCACCCGTTCGACGAGTGGAAATTGATAAACCAGATGGCGGTAAACGTCAGTTGGGAATTCCGACCATCATCGACCGCGTGATCCAACAAGCCATTGCTCAAGTCCTTACGCCTATTTTCGACCCGACCTTCTCAGACAACAGTTTTGGGTTCAGGCCAAATCGAAATGGGCAACAGGCGGTAAAACAGGTACAAAGCATCATTAAAACGGGTCGCCGTTTTACAGTCGATGTTGATCTGTCAAAGTTCTTTGACCGCGTTAATCATGACTTACTCATGACGCACCTTGGCTATAAAGTGAAGGGCAAGCGTCTGTTAAGATTGATAAAACGTTACTTACGAGCTGGGGTTATCGATAACCAGTTTTACAGTGAGAGTCGAGAAGGTGTGCCACAAGGGGTACCATTATCTCCTTTGCTGGCAAACATCATGCTTGACCCATTGGACAAAGAGCTTGAGAAGCGAGGCCACCAGTTTGCTCGCTATGCGGATGATTTTACCATACTGGTAAAGAGTCCTCGGGCAGGCAAACGAGTGCTGAGCAGTATCAGCAGATTCCTGAATAACCGCTTGAAATTGATCGTTAACACGGTCAAAAGCCACGTCGTTAAAACCAGTGAAAGCAAATTCCTAGGATTCACATTTAAGGGAGGGCGCATTCAATGGCACCCAAAGACACTGCTGAAATTTAAGCAACAAGTTAGAAGGTTAACGAACCGTAACTGGGGCGTGTCTATGCATTACCAACTCTTTAAAATTAGCCAATATTTACGTGGTTGGATAAACTACTTCGTAAGCGTCCGCCAAAGCCCACCTATGACATGTTGATAACCTGATGCAGACTGCTATTTCTAATTTACAAAAGGAAATAGCATGGCAAAGCAAAGACGAACACGTCAGCAGTGGGCAGATATCATCGAGCATTGGACGCAAAGCGACCTCACTGCAAAACAGTATTGTGAGCAGCACGACTTAGTATTGCAAACCTTCCATGCCAGACGCAGTGATATCAAACGAGGCT
>Ga0209309_10001497_pt1 | contig 23256 bp, 24 predicted proteins | sample COGITO_mtgs_1204_2_FD_184807 | JGI IMG/M metagenome (GOLD analysis project Ga0209309, IMG submission 184807) | Pelagic marine microbial communities from North Sea - COGITO_mtgs_120412 (SPAdes) (version 2) | ecosystem: Environmental > Aquatic > Marine > Epipelagic ... | reverse complement strand
ATGTGGAAAGTTATCAAAAATTTTTTTAATTGAAAAAATAGCAAATCAAAAAGTTAAATGTGAAATTGAAGCTAAAACTGACAGGTATAAACGTAAACTGGGCGAATGTTTTGTTGAGGGTAAGAGTTTGTCTCGTATTCTAGTTAAAAATGGTTATGCCTTTGATTATCCCAGATATTCAAAAAAGAAATACTCAATTGAGCAAGAATATGCAAAAAAAAATAGTTTGGGTCTTTGGAGTATGAAATTTGAATTTCCTTGGGATTTTAGAAAAAATAATTAAATTTATTATGATACAATTAAAAAATTGGGACAATAAAACTTGGTTATCATCAGCCTCTTATTTAAATGCTTTTAATTCATTTTTATTAAAAAAAAAGAAACTAAATAAAAACTCTAAAATATTAGACATAGGCTGTGGTAGAGGAAAAGTTATTGGATCCCTTTCTAGAAAATTTAAATTATCAAATAAACCAATTGGTATTGATCCCATAGTGCACAAAGATGTAGATAAATCTATAGATTTTAGGAACCAAGATATCTTTAAATTTTTTAAAGTTAATAATCAAAAGTTTGATTTAATTTTGATCAAACAAACACTCCATTTTTTTAATAAGAGTAAAAGACAAGAATTATTAAAGACTTGTAAAAATAATCTTAAAAAGAATGGAGTTTTGTTAATTCTTTCTTTGAATACTTCAAAAAATGAAATCCCGTGTTTTCAACTGATGAAACAGAGACTTAATAGGGGATTGGCAAGAGACTCAATAATGCTTAACTCAGTTAATAAAATTTTAAAAAATACTAAAATTGATAAATTTAAATATGAAGTTTCTACAACTAAAGACAAATATATAAAAATATTAAAACAAAGATATATCTCATGCCTAGTTAATCTTACAAACGATCAAATCAAAAAAGGTATTAATGAGATAAAAAGTAATTATTCAAATAGAATATTATTTAATGATATTTTAATTTGTATTAAATATAAATATTATTGAACAAGAATTAAATTAATTGCTAATATTAAATAATTTTTCACCCAGTGGACTAATAGGATCACGAGGTGTTGGTTTTATTTTTGTTTTTTCCTCGACTATCTTTAGTAATTTTTTTGCAAGTCCATTACGTCTAAACATTGGGTTTACAAAAATATATTCAACTTCAGCGCTTTCATTGTATCTAACAAATCCTAATGTAGTGTTGGAATTTTTAAAAGTTATGACCCCATCTGTTAAGTCAATATCATAATCAATATTATTTAATTTATTCATTCAATAATTTAATCATTCCTAAGTTTTTTTTCCAATTTTCTAACAAAATAAGAAACAATTAATATTAAGACCAAATATTCTAGAATTAAAAATGTGTAGATTTCCAAAGGTCTATAAGTCGAAACAACTAATTCATTAGCTTTTCTTGTTAAATCACCAATTCCAATAATTGACACTAGTGATGACATTTTCAATACATAAACAAACTGATTACCCAATGCAGGAAGGATATTTTTAATTGCCTGAGGAAATATCACCAATCTTAATCTTTTGAAAAAATTTAATCCTAATGAGCTACCCGCTTCCCATTGTGCTTTTTTAATTGAATTAATACCTGCTCTAAAAATTTCAGCCTGAAAAGCGCTTTCACTTATTGATAATGCAATTATCCCAGATACAAATGGACTAAAACTTATTCCTGTCATTATAGGCAAGCCGTAATAAATCCATAAAATTAACACAAGCAAAGGTATTGCTCTTACAATTTCAACATATCCAATATTTATATATGTTAAGAACCTATTTTTAGCTAAAGATGGAATAGCAACAATAAATCCTATAATTGCTGACATAATTATTGATACAACTGAAATGTAAATAGTTGTGGTTAAACCACTTAGTAAAAATTTAAGATTAGTTAATCCCTCAACATTGCCTGGTGAAAGAATAAACCAACCTAGTTCTTGTTCTCTACAAGAAGTTAATGGTAAAATTAAAAGTAATAAGAGTATAATTTTCACTCTTAAGGTTATAATGAATTAAAAATTAATATCTAATTTTTTTATAAGCTTTTTAAATTATATTTTGCTAATAGATTATCAAAGAAACCAGAGGCTTTTTTGTTTTTAATCCAGTCATTAACATAATCATTCCAAACTTTGTCACCTTTGCTAACCATCATAGCTAAAAAAGCAGGATTTTTTTCTCCATCTGGAACTATTGCGAGTTGAGGATAGGTTATTACCAATTTATTAGCCTCTGTTGAACTAGTGATGTTTCCATCAGCTCTTCCAGCCAAAACTTCTTGAAAGTCTCTTGCAGGGGATTCAACTGATCTTAGTGTAGATTTTGGAAAAAATTCTTTAGCTTTCTCTTCTTGAGAAGTTCCAAGAGTTGTCGCAATTGTTACTTTTTTGTTATTTAATGAATCCCAAGTAGAGTATTTCTTCAAATTCTTTTTAAGAACTAATGGTACTGTTCCATATTTATAGTATGAACTTGTAAAACCAGCTACTTCAGCTCTTTTAGGAGTTTTGGTTACACTCGTAGAAATATCGTATCTTCCAGCTGTGATACCTGACACAATAGTTTTCCATTCAGTAGGAACAAAAGTAACTTTTACACCCATATCTTTAGCTAGCTCATTCATTACGTCGATATCAAAACCTTTATACTTATTGGTTGCAGGATCTTTCATTGTCATTGGATCCCAGTCACCAGTAGTTCCAACTTTTAACTCGCCAGATGACAATATCTGGTTAAGTTTAGATTCGGCATTAAGAGAAAAGGGTAAAAGTGCTAATAGCACCACTAAAATTATTTTTTTCATGAAAACTTATAACAAATTTTAAATATATTTAAGCTTATAACCTTGACGCAGCATCATTTATCCAAGACGATAAATGCTCTGAAAATGACCTTCTTACGAACAAATTAACGTTATTAATCTCTTTATGATGAATTATTATATCTACTTGTGTTAATAATGTTTGTACAACAGCACCTCTCTTTTTCCTAAATTCTGTAAAGTCAAATGCACAACCTGAAGATAGTAAGTCAAAAACGTTTTCACCTTCTAGGTTAATTAAAACAAACTGATCACTAACATCTGTAACTGCACCTAAATTTGTCTTTGATATCTTATTAAATACCAATTTTTCAATTTCATAATTATTATTTTCTTTATCTATTATGTTATTTGATGTCATCATCCACTCATCGGGTGATAACCAAATTGAGGTATACATATCGCTCGAAGACGAAGTATTTGCCTCAATAGGTAAAATCATATTTATATTTTTTCCGATAGTTGATAAAAATTCCCTACTTTTTCCTCTAAGATTTAATTTCATAACTGGAGAAATTTCTTTAATTGATAATCCAGAATATTTTTTATCTTCTATAAGTGATGATTTATAATTAAGCATTTAATTTTTTATTCTCCTTATCTAGAAAAACAGGATCAACAATTGTGACGTTAATTGTTCTATCTTCCATTGGTATAAGTAATTTTTGACCCATCATTTTTTTTCCACCTCTTACAACAGCTAGTGCGATCGATTTTTTCAAATTTGGACTATAATAGCTTGAAGTAACGTGACCCAACATTTCGATTGGTTTTTTAGCTAAATCTGACACTATTTGCGCACCTTCTTCTAATACTTCTTTTGGATTTTCAGTTATTAACCCAACTAATTGTTTTCGATCTTCTCTGATTGTATCTGACCTATATAATGACCTTTTACCAATGAAGTCATACTTTTTCTTACTAACTATCCAGTCCATTTGAAGATCTATTGGTGTCATAGTTCCATCAGTATCCTGTCCAACAATAATAAATCCCTTTTCAGCTCTGAGTAAATGCATAGTTTCTGTTCCATAAGGGGTAATGTTGAATTCTTTTCCAGCTTCCATACATTGTCTCCATAAAGAATCACCATAATTTGCTTGAACATTAATTTCATAACTATGCTCACCTGTGAAACTTATACGCATAACTCTACATTCAATTTTACCCATACGTGCTTCTTTAAAAGACATATGTGGAAAATTTTCATCTGATAAATCTAGTTCTGGAATTAACTTATTTAAAATCTTTTTACTATTCGGTCCACAAATACTTGCAGTTGCAAAATGATCAGTTACAGAAGTTAAATAAACATCCAATTCCGGCCATTCTGTTTGAAGATAATCCTCTAGTTTACCTAGTACATTGGCAGCTCCACCAGTGGTAGTTGTCATTATGTAATGATTTTCACTTAATCGAGCTGTAACTCCATCATCGTAAACCATTCCATCTTCATTAAGCATTAATCCATATCTACATTTACCAATTCCAAGTTTTGACCAAGCATTTGTGTAAACTCTATTTAAAAATTCAGATGCATCACTACCTTGTATATCAATTTTACCGAGTGTAGAGGCATCTAATATTCCAGCACTTTCTCTTGCAGCCAAACTTTCTCTTTGCACTGCTTCATGCATTGTTTCGTTATTAACTGGATAATACCAAGCTCTTTTCCATTGACCCACGTTTTCAAACTCAGCTTTATTATTTAAGTGCCAATCATTCATTGGTGTTCTTCTAAAAATATCAAAATATTCACCAACATTTCTGCCAACTATAGTTCCAAAAGCTAAAGGAGTGTAGGGAGGTCTAAAAGTTGTTGTACCAAGTTCTCCCATCTTTACACCTGCAGTATCAGCTATAATTCCTAAAGCATGCATATTACCAAGTTTACCTTGATCTGTACCCATACCAGTTGTTGTATATCTTTTTACATGCTCAATAGATCTGAAGCCCTCTCTAAGTGCTAATTTAATATCTTTTGCCGTCGCATCATTTTGATAGTCAACAAAAGGTTTCGTTTTTCCAATGACTTTATCAGAAGGTAGCAACCATATATTTCTTTTTTCAGTTTCTACTGAGTTAACAATATTCAAATTTTCATACTCTGTATTTTCAATTTCAAGAAATTCTTTTAAGCTATTGGAAGAATTTTTTATTATTTCTTTTAAATTAAAATCCCCATTGCAAGAGCCTATACTGATTTGTTTTGAGGGATATTTATTTGGGATAAAAACTTCATCTTCATCTCTGAATTTAAGTTTTCCACCAGACTGTGTGAATAAATGAACTGCAGGAGTCCATCCACCAGAAACACCAAGACAATCACAATCAATATTGATTTTAGAACCAATAGTTGATTGGCCATCATTAGATAATTCCATTAATGAAATTTTATGTAATTTTTTATAACCAAAGGTATCAACAACTGTATGAGACCAATAAATTTTGATACCTAGGTTAATAGCCTCTTTAACTATAGCAGATTTTGAATTTTCTCTTATATCTATAATAGCTTGAACTTGAATTCCTTTTTTATGTAAAGAAATTGCACTTTCATAAGCTGTGTCATATTTGTAAAGAAAACATTTTTTTTTTCCACAAATTACCCCATAATGATCAGCATATTTTTTTACAGCTGATGATAGCATTATTCCAGGTCTGTCATTATTATTAAAAATAAGAGGTCTTTCTAAAGATCCTGTTGCAACTATTACTTTTTTAGCTCTAATTTTTAAAAGTCTTTGTCTAATTTTATCTTTCTTTTCTGATGTGCTTAAATGATCAGTTAGATTTTCTCTTGCTAAAAGATAATTATAACCATGATAAGCAGCAACACTTGTTCTCTTTTTTATTTCTAAATTATCTAATTTTTTTAACTCATTGATTTCATTAGCTAACCATTCTGAAGAATTTTTGTTATCAATTTTAAAGTTTTCTGAATTTTGATATATTGTAGATCCACCAATCTGAGTTTTTTCCTCTAATAAAAGAGTTTTTAAATTATTTTTAGCAGCTGTCTTTGCAGCTATAATCCCTGATATTCCAGCGCCAATTACTAGCACATCACAATGAATGTACTTGTGATCATAAATGTCAGTATCTGGTTTTGTAGGTGATTTACCCAGTCCAGCTGAGTGTCTAATGAAATATTCGTATTTCTCCCAAAAACTTGCTGGCCACATAAAGGTTTTATAATAAAATCCTGCAGGTAAAAATGGTGATAATAAATTATTTATTCCTCCAATATCAAAATTAACACTAGGCCAACAGTTTTGACTAGTAGCTTCTAACCCATCATAAATTTCTACTTCTGTTGCTCGAACATTAGGCTCTGTCATAGCATCGTCATTACCCACTTGAACGATTGCATTTGGTTCCTCTGATCCAGATGTCATTATTCCTCTTGGTCTATGGTATTTAAAACTTCTACCAACTAAATGAACATTGTTAGCCAATAGAGCAGAGGCTAAGGTGTCACCTTTGTAACCATGATAAGTTTTTCCATTGAATTTAAAAGAAACACTTGTTGTTTCATCAATGTATTCACTACTATTAACTCTAAGATTTTTTGACATTTTATTCACCAGGTGGTTTTTCACCCATTTTATAAATTAATTTAATTTCATCATTAGAGGTATCTCTAACCATGTTAAACCATTTTCTACATCCATGAGCATGGTTCCACCTTTCAAATTGAATACCTTTAATATTTTTTCTCATAAATAAATATTCTGCCCACTGATCATCACTCAGCTCTGTTGGTTGTTTAGGTCTTTCGATATGAGCCTCACCTCCAGCTTTAAATTCGCTTTGATCTCTTTCACCACAAAAAGGACAATTAATAATAAACATTTAATGAGCTACTGCTGCTGCACCGTGCTCATCTACAAGATCACCACTTATAAATCTATTTAAATTGAACGCAGCATTAAGTTTATGTGGTTCATCATTAGCCACTGTATGAGCAAATAAATCTCCTGAACCTGGTGTCGCTTTAAATCCACCAGTACCCCAACCACAATTAAAATATAAACCTTTAATAGAAGTTTTACTTATTATGGGGCTAGCATCAGGACAAATATCAACTATTCCACCCCATTGACGTAACATTCTCATTCTACTAAATATTGGATAAAGTTCTAAAATTGCATTTAGAGTACCTTCGACTATCTGATGGCTACCTTTTTGTGAATAAGAAACATAGTCATCAGTACCGGCGCCAATAACAAGTTCACCTTTATCTGACTGACTAACATAAGCATGAACAGCATTTGACATTACAACAGTATCAATAATAGGTTTGACTGGTTCTGATACTAATGCCTGTAAGGGTTTACTTTCTAAAGGTAATTTCAAACCAGCCATATTTGCAATAACACTAGAATGTCCTGCAGCAACAACGCCAATTTTTTTTGTAGCTATAAAACCTTTTGTGGTTTCAAGACCTTCAACTTTATCACCATTACGCTTTATTCCTTTAACTTCACAATTTTGAATTATATCTACACCCATTTCATCTGCTCCACGAGCATAACCCCATGCAACTGCATCATGACGTGCTGTACCAGCTCTTTTTTGTAACGTCCCTCCTAACACTGGATATCTGATATCAGATGAAGTATTTATGATTGGACAAAATTTTTTAACTTCGTCAGTGCTAAGGTAATAAGCATCAATACCATTTAATCTATTTGCATGAGTTCTTCTTTTTAAATCTCTAACATCCTGAAGATTATGAGCAAGATTCATAACACCTCTTTGACTAAACATTACATTGTAATTTAATTCTTGAGATAAACCTTCCCAAATTTTTAGTGCATGGTCATATAGACGAGCGCTTGCATCCCATAAATAATTCGATCTTATAATTGTAGTATTTCTTCCAGTATTACCTCCACCAATCCATCCTTTTTCAACAACAGCAATATTTTTCATATTGTGTTTTTTTGCTAGATAATACGCGGTAGCTAAACCATGACCACCACCACCAACAATAACAGCATCATACTCATTTTTAGGTTTAGGATCTTTCCATGCTTTTTGCCAGTTTTCATGGTAACTAAAAGCATTTTTTATCAGTGAAAATATTGAATATGTGTTTTTCATTATATAAATCAATAATTACTTTATAAATATTGAATATTCAATACAATCGGATATATCAATGTCGCAGTGGAAGAGTGGGTGAGAGGCTGAAACCAGTCGTTTGCTAAATGACCGTGCGGGGAAACTTGTACCGAGGGTTCGAATCCCTCCTCTTCCGCCATAATTAAAATAGTGGCTGATCTTTAAAAAAATCTTTCATTTTTATTGGTTTTTTTTCTAAAATGTATCTATAAACATTGTAGTTTTCCATAACGCGTTGTACGTAATTCCTTGTTTCTTTGAACTTAATTAACTCAATCCAATCAACATAATCAATTTGTTTTTTTTGAGGGTTTTTATTAATTTTTTTCCAATATTTAACTCTTTTAGGTCCAGCGTTATATGCGGCTGTTGCAAAAGGATAAGCTCCGTCATATTGTAATATTAATCCAGCTATATAATGTGACCCTAAATTTATATTATATTCAGGGTCGGACGTTAATCTTGATTTTGCATAAGGAAGTTTTGCCTGTTTAGCAACTAATTTAGCAGTGTAAGGCATTAACTGCATTAATCCTTGTGCTCCAGCATGGCTATGGGCAGTCATATCAAATTCGCTTTCTTGTCTAATTATTGAAAGTATAAAGGCTGTTTCAGGTATTTTACGACCGTTGACATAATTAGGCGTACTTATCATTGGATAATTAAAATCATTATGAAATCGTTTTTCATAAGATGCTAATTTTGAAATTTGTATTGCAAAATCATATCGTGATATATTAGACGCGAGTTCTGCTGCTAAGATTTCACTACCTTTTTCAACATTATCGTTAGCAATATGTTTTAAAATACTTTTAGTATATTTATCTTTATTAAGTTCGTCCAAAAGATGTATAATCTTAATTAAATCATTATTGTAAAAGTATTTTTTATAATCTTCACTAATTTCTTGTTGTTTACTTAGTTCAAATTTTTCATTTGGAGCAATTTTTAAGTGAGCTAATTGACCATAATAAGTAGTTAAATACTTTGTTGCTTCTTTATACCATTCGTTCGATTGTTTTTTATCACCAATTTTTTCATAAGATTTTCCAAGCCAGTAAGCGCCTCTTGACAAGCTAATAGGATATCCAACATTTTGATAAAAGTTATTAAAATGATCAATTGCTAATATGGGATCATCTAAAAAACTTAAAGCTATCCAGCCACTCATCCATTCAGCTTCTGCAAACTCAGGACCTTTTTTAAGTGCATGGTTACTACTTATCTTGTAAGCAGTTTCATATTTTTTTTTATAGATCAAGGATCTAGAAATTATAGCTCTTTCTTTCCACCATTTGTCAGGTCTCACTAAATAATTCTTATCATTTTTAATTTTGAGAAGAATTTCAAGAGAAGAGTCAACACGGCCTCTTTTTCTTCTCCATTTAAGGCGATCATAATTTAAACCAGCATCATTTTTTAATTTTTGTGGAACACTGGAAATAGCTTTATCGACACCATAAGATTTACTCATCAAAATTTGTCTTGCCGTATAAAGTAATTGATAGTCTTTTGGTAAATATCTAAGCATTCTTTTTAAATCCCAGTATTTATTTTCCCAAGCTAAGTAGTCCGCTCTTTTAATATAATCATTAGCATTTAAATATTTTTTAAATTTTTTTCTAAAAAATTTCATATCAGATCTACTTAATTCTGCAGTCACCCAACCATTTTTAATAAGAGAAGTGCCTTTATCAATATCTCCCTTTAGAATAAAACTCTCACCTAAAATTAATTTTCCAAATCCACTTAGCGGTTCATCATCACCAAACCAATTTATTATTTTTTTAGGTGAAATTTTATCAGTAGATAGTTTATGTTCAGCTAAGTATTTAATTCTATTAATTCTTGGGTAATTTTCATTATCTTTAATAAAAGTCATGTAATCATAAAAACTAGCATTATTACCTTTAGTTAATAAATGTCTCCATTGTATAAAATTATATATAGATTTATCTTTAGCCTTTCTTGATAATGAAACTGCTGAAGGCCATTGACTCTTTTCCATAGCTTTTATTGATTTTTTTGCAATATTAAAATCTTTCTTATTATAATATTTTGACGTAGTTTTACTTATTGAATCTGATTTTTTGATAACAAGTGGTTTTTTTCTGGGAATTATAAGATCATTTTTTGATGCTTTTTTTGTAAATTCAATTGAGTTACTTTTTGTTTTAATTTTTTCACTATCTATCTGTTTAGTCTCTTTTTTAATATTCTTATTTTCAGGTTTTGACTTCGGTTTTATTATTTCAACAGATAAATCTTCATTCTTAATAATAGTTATTGGTTTAGGTTTAGGCCTTATAACACCCTGTTCAATTTTTTTTTGTTCAATTATTTTACCTAAAATAGGTTTTTTTAACGGTATAATGAGTAATTCTTCTGCATCAATGTTTGTTATTGATACAAAAAATATAGTCAATATTTTAATAAAAAAAAATATATTTCTAAGCATAAATTTACTAAATGAATCGTTAAACTATGTTATAAGTATTTATGTTCAAAGGATCAAATGTTGCTTTAATAACCCCATTTAAAAACAATAAATTAGATATTGATGCATATATAAAAATCATACATTTTCATATTAATAATGGAACAAATGGCCTAATACCAGCTGGTACTACTGGCGAGTCACCAACTTTAAGTCATGATGAACACCAAAAAGTCATTGAGCTCTGCATTAAAGAGAGTAATGGAAAAAACCCAGTTATAGCTGGGACAGGGTCAAACTCCACAGAAGAAGCTGTATCTTTAACAACACATGCTGAAAAAGTAGGAGCTGATGCTGTGCTAATAGTAACACCTTATTATAATAAACCGACTCAAGAGGGTTTATATCAACACTACAAAGCAATTAATGATAAATGTGGAATACCAATTATAATTTATAATATTCCGAGCAGATCCGTCATAGATATGACGGTAGATACTATGGCAAGATTATTTGAGTTAAAAAATATTGTTGGCGTAAAAGATGCAACAGGTGACTTGAGCAGAGTAGATACTCAAATGAAAAAAATGGGTAATGAGTTTATTCAACTTACAGGAAATGATGATAATGCATTAGAATTTAATAAAAGAGGAGGAGTTGGTGCTATAAGTGTTACAGCTAATATCGCACCAAAACTTTGTTCAAAATTTCAAAAATATTCATTGTCAAAGAATGAAAATGAAAAAATAGAAGCTGTTAAATTAGATAAAATTTTGCAGCCTGTTCATAATGCTATGTTTATAGAAAGCAATCCAAGTCCCGTAAAGTATGCTGCAAAACTTTTAGGCATGTGTGCAGATGATATAAGATTGCCGCTTGTTAAAGTTACCGAACCAACAAAACTAGTTATTAAAGAAGCTTTAATATCAGCAAAATTATTATAATGAATAAAAAAACCAATAATGGTTTAAAAATTATTTGTTTTAATAGGAAAGCAAGTTTTAATTATTTTTTTGAAAATTTAATAGAAGCTGGAATCGTTCTTAGAGGATCAGAAATAAAATCAATTAGAGAAGGAAGAGTTAATATTGCAGACTCTTATGCTGTTGAAAAAAATGGGGAAATAGTTTTGATTAACTCCCATATCGCAGCTTTAAAACAAGCAAGTTACTCTAACCATGAACCTACGGGTGAAAGAAAACTTTTATTAAATAAAAAAGAAATTAATAAATTAATTGGAAAAATGCAAAGAGATGGCTTCACTTTAGTTCCAACAAAAATGTATTTTAAAAAAGGAAAAGCAAAAATTGAGATAGCTGTAGCCAAAGGAAAAAAACAGTTTGATAAAAGAGCAACAAAAAAAAATAGGGATTGGAATCGTGAAAAAGCAAGACATATCAGAAAAACAAGTTAATCATATTTATTTAGCAATAGGGTCAAATTTAGGAAATAGAGTGCAAAATATTCAAAAATCAAAATTTGAATTAGAACGCTTTAAAATTAAAATTTTAAGATCTTCATCTCATTATATTTCAGAGTCGTGGCCAAATCCACTAATGCCGATGTACGTGAATATTGTTTTAAAAGTGAAAACGAATTTAAATCCACTAGAAATATTGAAAGTTTGTAATTCAATTGAGTCAAAATTAGGCAGAATAAGATCTGAAAAAAATTCACCCAGACCATGTGATATTGATATCATTGACTATAACGGAAAAATATTAAATAAAAAAAACAATAAATTAATTTTGCCTCACCCCAGAATGACAAAAAGAAATTTTGTCTTATTACCATTATTTGAAGTCAATAAATCGTGGAAACATGCAAAATTAAAGATGAATATAGTTGAATTAATTAATACTTTACCAATTAAAGATTTAAGATCTATTAAACAATTATAAATTAATGATATAGTTTAATATGCTTAATTCTGAAGAATTAATAGACAAAGTAAAAGCTTATAATAAATTTTTAAATACAGAAAAATTAAGTAAAGCTTATGATTTTGCTGTTAATGCCCATAAAAATCAAAAGCGTTACTCAGGAGACCCATATTCAAATCACCCTATTGCAGTGGCAAATATATTAACAGAGCTTAAATTGGATAGTGCTACTGTAACCACAGGTTTATTACATGACACTATTGAAGACACTCACGCCACATATGAAACAATTAAAGAAGAATTTGGACAGGAGGTGGCAGATTTAGTTGATGGTGTCACAAAAATATCTGAACTTGAAAACCAAGCTATATCAAACTCAAGAGCTGAAAATTTTAGAAAACTAATTTTAGCAACTTCAAAAGATATAAGAGTCCTACTTGTTAAAATTGCAGATCGTCTTCACAACATGAGAACAATAGATGCAATTAATAAGATTGATAAAAAAGAACGTATAGCAAAAGAAACAATGGAAATTTATGCCCCGTTAGCAGATCGAATGGGCATGCATAGGATTAGAGATGAGTTAGAGGATTTATCATTTAAAGTTTTGAATAACAAAGCAAGAAAACTTATAAACAAAAGATTAGATGAGATTAAAGATTATAAAGTAAATAGTTTTAATGAAATTTCTTTGGAATTAAGTCAGCTTTTAAATGAGCACATGATAAATGCTGAGATTGTAGGAAGAGAAAAAACTCCTTTTTCTATTTGGAGAAAAGTTCAAAAAAAAAGAATTTCACTTGAGCAAATTTCAGATATTATTGGGTTTAGAGTAATACTTAATAATATTACAGATTGTTATAAAGCGTTGGGTATATTTCATAAAAGATGGAATTGTATTCCTGGAAAATTTAAAGACTATATTTCTTCACCAAAAATAAATAATTATCAATCTTTACATACAGCTGTCATCGGTCCAAATAGAAGACCTATCGAAATTCAACTGAGAACAAAGCAAATGCACGAATATGCTGAAAGAGGTATTGCTTCTCACTGGAAATATAAATCATCTGAAAAATTTAATTCTCTAAGTTGGAAAGAATATGATTGGTTAGCAGATCTTGTTGAAATTATTGATAAAAACGAAAATCCAGAACATTTTTTTGAATATACAAAACTCCAAATGTTTCAAGAAAATGTTTTTTGCTTTACACCAAAAGGTTTAGTTATCAAATTACCTAAAAATGCTACACCTATTGATTTTGCTTATGCTGTACATACAAAAATTGGAAATAACACAAAGGGTTGTAAAATTAATGGAAAAGATAGTGAACTTCAGAGCATACTTCACAATGGTGATGTTGTTGATATAATTACATCTAAAAATAGATCTCCGTCACTACATTGGATACCAGTCACAAAAACGGGCAAAGCTAGATCAGCAATTAGAAAATATTGGCACGATAAAGGTGAAGAAAAAAATGAACGTGTTAAAAAATATAATACCACTTTATGGATGTCTTTACCTGATAAACCAGGAAAACTTGGTGAAGTTACGACACTAGTAGGTGAACATAAACTTAATATTTCAGGTGTTGAAATGAAAGAAAAAACAAAAGATTACATAAACTTCAGATTTAAACTTATTGTTCACAATTTGAAAAACTTTACAAATTTTATAAGTCAGTTAAAACAAATGCAAATAAAATTTAAAATTATCAGACATGAGGATAAAAGAAATGCTTTCACACAAAAAATCTTTAAATATTTTAAAAAAGACTAATGCTCTTTTAGAAGGACATTTTGTTCTTTCATCTGGATTACATTCAACACAATATATTCAATGTGCAAAATTGTTAAGTTATCCCCATTTAGCTAAAGAAATTTGTAAATCTTTAGCAAAAAAAATTAAGAAGAATTATAAATCTATAGATTTAATATTGGCTCCTGCTATGGGTGGTGTTATCATTGGTTATGAAGTGGGCAGGTTATTAAAAAAAGAAACAATATTTTGTGAAAGAGTTAATAGCAAATTTGTTTTAAGAAGAGGATTTAACATAAAAAAAGGTTCAAAAGTTTTAATTCTTGAAGATGTTATTACAACAGGAAAATCAAGCTTAGAATGTGTAAGATTAATTACAAAATCAGGAGCAAAGCTTGTAGGTTTCGCTTCCATAATAGATCGTTCAACAAAAAAAACACTTAAAATAAAAAAGAAAATTATTTCCCATATGAAAATAAATGTTCAAACATTTGATAAAAAAAATCTACCTGAGAGGCTCAAAAATATACCTATTTCGGTACCAGGAAGTAGATTTATACAATGAAAAGATTAGGTATTAATATTGATCACGTAGCAACAGTTAGAAATGCAAGAGGTTCGAAACATCCTGATCCACTAAATATAGCAAAATATGTTATTGGTTGTGGAGCTCACTCTATAACTATACATTTAAGAGAAGATAGAAGACATATAAATGATTTAGATGTAATAAAGATTTGTAAAAATAAAAATATTACAACAAATTTAGAAATATCATTAAATGATGAAATATTAAAAATTGCACTTAAAAATAAACCTAATTTTATTTGTATAGTACCTGAAAAAAGAAATGAAGTTACAACAGAAGGTGGTTTGAACTTGTCTAAAAATTTTAAAAAAATTAAAAATACAATAGCAAAATTTAAAAAACAAAAAATAAGAACAAGTTTATTTATTGACCCTATTATAAAAGATGTTGAAATCGCTAAAGATCTAAATACTGATTGCATAGAACTTCATACAGGTAAAATTTCTGAACTAGTTAAAAACAAAAAAAATTATGCACAGGAACTAACCAAAATTAAAAAATGTTGTAAAATTGCAAAAAAAAATAATCTGGAAGTTCACGCTGGCCATGGACTTGATTATAAGACTACAGCAATTTTATCTAAACTTAAAGAAATTGAAGAATTTAACATCGGACATTTTATTATAGGTGAGTCAATAGTTCACGGTTTAAAAAAAACGATTAAAAAATTCAAAGAAATATCTAAGAAGTAAAATGAAAATATTGGGTATAGGCGTTGATATTGTCGAAAATTCGCGTATTGATAAGTCTTTAAAAAATAACCTATTCATTAAGCGCATTTTTTCTAAAACAGAAATCCTACATGCAAAAAAAATTAGAAATAAAAAGAACTATTATTCAAAAAGATTTGCTGCTAAAGAAGCTTTAGCTAAATCTATTGGAACTGGGTTCAGAAATAATCTTAATTTTAATGATATATCAATAGTTAATGATGAATATGGAAAACCTTTATTTGTTCTAAATGATAAAATAAAAAAGATTATTCAAAAAAAATTTAAAATATCTTCTTTTAATTTCTTTCTATCAATTTCAGATGAAAAAAAATATTCTGTTGCATACGTAATTTTACAAAAAAAATGAAAATAAATAAAAATATCATAATTGATAACTTAAAGACAATTTTTTATGCATTAATTATAGCTATTATTATTAGATCATTATTTATACAACCATTTTATATACCTTCATCTTCTATGGAGCCAACTTTGTTGGTTGGAGATAGATTGTTTGTAACAAAATATTCTTATGGATATAGCAAACATTCATTTCCATTTAGTCCACCAATCTTTAAAGGTAGAATTTTCTCAAACACTCCAAAAGCCGGAGATGTAATAGTCTTTAAAACACCGTCAGATAATAGAACTGACTATGTCAAAAGATTAATAGGAATACCTGGAGATAAAATAAAATTTATTAATGGCGATCTTTTTTTGAACAATAATCAGATATTAAAATCTAGAATTGCCAAAGATGATCTAATTTATTGTGGCACAAAAAGTATCGATGTTAATACATTTAATGAAAAACTTCCAAGTGGTAAAATTTACAACACCGTATATCTAAAGAAATATAGTTATCAAAATTCTGATACTTTTGTAGTTCCGGAAAATCATTATTTTTTTTTAGGTGATAATAGAGACTGTTCAAAGGATAGTAGATATTTGACTAGCGTGGGTTATGTTCATCAAGATAATTTGGTTGGAAAGGTTCAATTTATTTTTTTTTCAACCGATTTTAGAATTGGCAGCATTTTTTCTTTTTGGAAGTGGCATAAAACAATTCGATTTGAAAGATTTTTTAAAAAGATTAATTAATGAAAATAAATTCCAAAAATCTTGAAAAAAAACTTAAACTTAAGTTTTCCAATCAAAAAATATTTATAAAATGTTTAACTCATAAAAGTTTTGACTCAAAAAATAATAATGAAAAAATTGAATTTTTAGGAGATAGGGTTTTAGGGCTCGTTATTGCAAAGAAATTATTAGAAATTTATCCTGATGAAAAAGAGGGGATCTTAGATAAAAAATTTGCATCGTTAGTGAATAAAAAAAAGTGTTTAGAAATTGCAAAAAAAATTGAATTAGAAAAGTATATATTAGTATTTAACCCTAAAAATAAAAAAATTAAGATAGAGGATAAGGTTGTTTCAGATTGTTTAGAAGCATTAATCGGTGCAATATACCTAGACAAAGGCTTAAATTATACAGAAAAATTTATATTAAATTTATGGAGTGATCATATTAAGGCTAGTGTAATAACCTTAATAGACTCTAAAACAAAGCTTCAAGAATATTCACTAAAATTTTTTAAAAGCTTACCTATATATAAATTAATATCTAATACTGGTCCTAGACATAAACCAATATTTAAAGTAGCCGTTAAATTAAAAAATACTAAATTTTTTACCGCCGAAGGTGCATCTAAAAAAGATGCTGAACAAAATTCAGCATCTCTATGTCTTAAAAGTATATTAAAAAAATGAATTGGGATGATAATGCATATTTGATTTCTAAAAACCGATATAGTGAAAATTCTATAATTGCTGAAGTTTTTACAGAAAATTATGGTAAAGTTTCTGGAATTATTTTTGGTGGAACATCCAAGAAGATTAAAAATTATTTACAAATTGGAAATAAACTTTATGTAAATTATAATACAAAAAGTCCAACTAGAATTGGTTATTTTAAAATTGAAATATTAAGAGCCTTAACACCACTTTATTTTGATGAAAAACAAAAACTATCATGTATCTCTTCCGCTATGAATTTGATAAAACTTTTGACAGCCGAAGCTCAGTCAAATAAAGAAATTTTTATTTTAATCAACAAATTTTTTGATTTATTAACTTATAAAAATTGGATCCAAGAATATATTTTTTGGGAACTAGAGTTGCTAAAACTTCTGGGTTATGACCTTGAACTAAAAAATATGGCAGAAAAAGAAATAATCAATAATCAGATTAATTACTATGTTAAATCATCAACAGAAAGAAAAAATATCCCAAGTTTTTTAATTGAAAATAATAGTAAAAATGTAGATTTAAAGAATTTACTTAATGGTTTAAAACTTGTTACTGATTATCTTGAAAAAAGTATATTAAAACCTAATAATTTAAGTATTCCAAGTTCTAGAACTCATTTTGTTAATCTTTTAAAATAATCTATTTTATTAAATCCTCTATTCTATCTGCATAGTAACTTACTATTGCATTAGCACCAGCTCTTTTAAAGGATATTAAACTCTCTAGAATAGAATTTTTATCTATTAAACCTTTTTTGATGCTTTGACTGATTGTGCTATATTCACCAGAAACTTGATAAGCTAAAACTGGAATTTTAAAATTATCTTTAACTGTTTTTATAATATCTAAATAGGGCATTCCAGGCTTTACCATTACCATATCAGCACCTTCTTTAATATCTAAAGCAACTTCTCTTATAGCTTCATTACTATTTCTAAAATCCATCTGATAGGTTTTTTTATTACCTTTTAATAGTCCTTTTGAACCAACAGCATCTCTGAATGGCCCATAAAAGCTTGAAGCATATTTTACTGCGTAAGAAAGTATTTGAACCATTTGATGTCCTTCACTATCTAAAGCTTTTCTAATTTTTCCAATTCTTCCGTCCATCATATCTGAGGGTGCCAGTACATCACAGCCAATTTCAGCATGAAGTAATGACTGTTTAATTAAAACATTTATAGTTTCATCATTTAAAACATATCCTGATTTCAACAAACCATCATGGCCATGTGAAGTGTAAGGGTCTAAAGCAACGTCACACATAATCCCAATTTCGTTCTTATATCTTTTTTTTACATATTTTATTGCTTGGCATACAAGATTATTCTCGTTTAAAGCCTCTGATCCAAGTTTATCTTTTAATTTAATTTTAGTATGTGGAAATAGTGCAACCATAGGTATTTTATTCTTAATTGCTTTATCTAGAATAATTCCAAGTTTATCTATCGTATATCTGTACACATCAGGCATTGTTTTGATCGGTTGTTTTATGTTTTTTCCTTCTATTAGAAAAATAGGAAGTATAAAATCACTTGAAGATAGGCTACTTTCTTGAATTAATCTCCTAGACCAATCATTTTTTCGACTGCGTCTAAGTCTCAAATTTGGGTAATTTCCTGTTATCATTTTTTTAATTTATTTATAAAATGCGACAAATGTAATATACAAATATATCTTAAAAAGGGTAATAAACAATTTAAATGACATTAAATTTTAAAGATTTTCAAAAGCAAGACATTCAATTTGATATTGATAAACTAAAAAAAGCTTACCATGAAATTATAAAAATCAAAAACTTTGACAGTCCAGATGGTATATCAAATTTTGGAGCTATCTCATTAACGCAAATTCCTGGTGATCCAAATTCTATCAAAGGTCATAATGCAAGAGGTGTTTTTTGGACAAAACCTGATTCATCAGGGAAAGAAGTTTCAAGAGATGTAAATATTGATGAAGCTGCATATTCAGAATTTGTAGAAGACTTTAAGAATACTTATTTTAAAGAAGTCTTCGATGTACTTTCATCTAAATATAAATTAGGTAGAGTTAGGGTTTTGCTTAAACAACCAAGATCAACACTAAGTTGGCATAGAGATCCTGAACCAAGACTTCATATTCCAATCATAACTAATCCAGGCGCAATAATGGTAGTTGATAATGTTGCCAAACACTTACCAGCTGATGGATCTGTTTGGATTACAAACAACATTAAATACCATAACTTTTTTAATGGAGGAGAGGAAGATAGAATCCATTTAGTTGCATGTGTACTTGATCATAAGTTTAATTAACTTGAAAAAGATATTTATTTCATCAGATCACGCAGGGTATAGATTAAAAGAATTAATTAAAGATCAACTAGATAAGCAAAAACTTGCATATCATGATTTGGGCCCTAAAAACGATAATCGTGTTGATTATCCGGATTATGCTCATAAAGTTGCCAAAAAAGTTAAGATAAATAAAAACCATGTTGGTATATTAATTTGTGGATCAGGTATGGGTATGAATATTACTGCAAATAGGCATAAAAACATCCGTGCTGCTCAATGTTTTAATTTGAAATCAACCAAATTATCAAGATTGCATAACGATGCAAATATCATTACATTAGGTGCGAGGCTATTATCTAAAAATATTGCTTTAAAATGTGTAAGCATTTTTTTAAGCACTAAGTTTGAGGGTGGTAGACACTTAAAACGTATTAAGAAGATTTAATTATGTCTAGTGAAAATAAATATATCAATGATCAATACAAAAGTTTTTTTGAAGATTCTTTATCTAAAACTGATCCAGAATTGCATAAAGCAATAGGAGATGAATTAAAAAGACAGCAACAGCATATTGAATTAATTGCTTCAGAAAATATTGTATCACAAGCTGTACTTGAGGCCCAAGGATCAGTTTTAACGAATAAATATGCAGAAGGTTACCCTGGTAAAAGATATTATAATGGGTGTGAACATGTTGATGTTGCAGAAAACTTGGCCATTGAAAGACTTAAAAAATTATTTAATTGCAAGTTTGCTAACGCTCAACCTCATTCTGGTGCACAAGCAAATGGAGCTGTATTTTTAGCATTATTGAATCCTGGTGACACATTTCTTGGAATGAGTTTAAATTCTGGCGGTCATATTACTCATGGTTTAAAAATTTCAATGTCAGGTAAGTGGTTTAATGCAATTGGTTATGATGTTGATAAAAGAACCGAACTTATTGATTATGATGAGGTTGAAAAGCTTGCTTTAAAACACAATCCTAAACTTATAATTGCAGGTGGTAGTGCATACTCAAGAGTAATTGACTTTAAAAAATTTAGAAATATAGCTGATAAGATTGGTGCTTACTTAATGGTTGACATGGCACATTTTTCAGGATTAGTTGCTGGTAAAGGTTATCCCAATCCTTGTGACCATGCCCATGTTGTTACATCAACAACACATAAAGTTTTCAGAAGTGCAAGAGGTGGAATCATTTTAACTAACCACGAAGATTTAGCAAAAAAATTTAATACGGCTGTTTTTCCAGGTTATCAGGGTGGACCTTTAATGCACGTGATTGCTGCAAAAGCAGCTGGTTTTTTAGAAGCTTTAAAACCTGAATTCAAAGATTACATCAAATCAGTTTTGGCAAATGCTAAAATTTTATCAGAAACACTTAAAAATAATGGATTTAAAATTTATTCAGATGGTACAGACACCCACTTAATGTTGGTAGACCTAAGACCATTTAATGTAAAAGGTATTACTGCTGCTGAAAGTCTTTGTAATGCTAACATTACTTGTAATAAAAATGGAATACCTTTTGATAATGAAAAACCAATGATCACATCAGGTATAAGGCTTGGAACGCAAGCAGCCACAACAAGAGGTTTTGGTTTAAATGAATTTAAAAAAGTTGGTGATTTAATAACAAAAGTTATTAAAGGCTTATCAAAAAATCCAGAAGATAATAGTAAAATTGAAAAAGAAGTGAAAGATGAAGTAATAAGACTAACATCTTCTTTTCCAATATATAAGAATTTAAAGTAAATGATTTGTTCGATTTGTAAAAAAGGAGAAACATCAGTTGTAGACTCAAGACCCACAGAGGATGGCACTGCTATACGCAGAAGAAGACTATGTGTATGTGGGGCAAGGTTTACAACTTTTGAAAGAGTCCAGTTTAGAGAAATAATGGTTATTAAAAAGAATGGGAGAAAATCTTCTTTTGATAGAGATAAATTGTCTAAATCTATTTATATAGCACTTAAAAAAAGACCGATAGATACTGAAACAGCTGAAAAATTTATTAGTAAGATTTCAAGATCTCTTGAAGAATTAGGCCAGAGCGAAATATCAACAAACACAATTGGTACAATGGTTATGGAAGGATTAAAAGAACTTGACCCAGTTGCTTATGTAAGATTTGCATCAGTCTATAGAAATTTTAGAGAAGAAAAAGACTTTGTACAATTCGTGGACAAATTAGATGTCTACAAGAAAAGATAAATTTACAAAAAAAGATACTCAATATATGAGACTTGCTTTAAATTTAGCAAGAGCTCGACACGGCTTAACAGGTAAAAATCCATCAGTTGGCTGCATTATTGTTAAAAAAGATAAGATTATCTCAATTGGTCAGACTGGATTTGCTGGAAGACCTCACGCAGAACACAATGCAATTAAAAATTCAAATGAAAATCTAAAGGGTGCAAAAATGTATGTATCACTCGAACCATGCAGTCATTATGGCAAAACAACACCGTGTACAAAAAAAATAATTAAAAATAAGATTAATGAAATTATCTATCCAATAGAAGATATTGACAAAAAGGTAAAAGGGAAAAGTTATAAAATTTTTAAATCAAAAAATATAATTGTTAAAAAGGGTTTACTAAAAAGTGAGGCTAACGATTTTTACTATCCTTATTTTTTTAATAGAAAAAAAAAAAGACCATTTGTTACTGGTAAAATCGCAATTTCAAAAAATAATTTAATTTACAGTCATGGTACAAAAAAAATAACAGATATTAACTCAGATAAATTAACTCATTTTTTGAGATACAAAAATGATTCTTTATTAATTTCTTATAAAACTTTAAATAAAGACAATCCAAGATTAAATTGCAGACTTAAAAATTTTTATAGATTTTCACCAAAAAGAATAATTTTAGATAATCACTTAAAGACTAAAACATCGTCATATATTTTTAAAACAAGCAATAAAAATAATACGATTATTTTTTATAAAAAAGCAAATAAGAAAAAAATATCAATATTTAAAAAAAAAGGTATCAATTTAGTAAAGTCAAATTTAATCAGAAATGAATATTTTGATATAAAATCAATCCTAAGAAAACTTTATGATTTAGGTTGTAGAAATTTATTAGTTGAAGGTGGCAATGATTTATCAAAAAATTTTTTAATAAATAAATTGTTTAATCAATTTTACTTATTTAAAAGTCAAAAAAATTTATCAAAATTTGTTTCTTATAAAGACTTTAATTCCTTTAAATATTTAAAGCAAAATTATAAAAATAGATCAAAAATTAATACAAAATTAGGTAAAGATCTAATAACACTCTATAAGAGATAGTATGTTTAATGGAATAATATTTAATCAGGGAATTATTACAAAAATTGTAAAAAGAAAAAAAGGTAGTAATATTTTTATTAAATCTGATTTAAAACTCAATAATAAAAACTTAGGGGTATCAGTTGCGTGTGACGGTGTTTGTTTGACATTAATTGATATCAAAAAAGATATATCTGAATTTTACCTATCTAATGAAACGATTAAAAGATCTAAATTCAAATTTCTTAAATTAAAAGATAAAGTCAATCTTGAATTACCTTTAAAATACGGACACAAAATTTCAGGACATATTTGTCAAGGACATGTTGATACAGTTGCTAAAATTTTAATTTTAAAAAAAATAGATAAATCACACCTATTTGAATTTGAAATTAATAAAAAAGAAAGAATTAATCTTATTGAAAAAGCTTCAATTAGTGTTAATGGCATTTCTTTAACAATTTCTAAAGTAACAAAAAAAGGTTTTGAAATTTGGGTCATTCCCCACACTTTTAAACAGACAAATTTAGC
>Ga0209309_10001487_pt1 | contig 23383 bp, 19 predicted proteins | sample COGITO_mtgs_1204_2_FD_184807 | JGI IMG/M metagenome (GOLD analysis project Ga0209309, IMG submission 184807) | Pelagic marine microbial communities from North Sea - COGITO_mtgs_120412 (SPAdes) (version 2) | ecosystem: Environmental > Aquatic > Marine > Epipelagic ... | reverse complement strand
TCTGGCGCTGGCGACAATGATCGCGGCACCGGTTCTGGCGCAAGAAACCACAGTTATTGGCGTGTCCATTCCAGCGGCGACCCACGGCTGGGCGGGCGGCATGAACTTCCACGCGCGTGAGGCGATTGAGCGGTTGGAGGCAACATACCCCCAGCTCGACTTCGTTCTGGCCACAGCCTCCGATCCGGGCAAGCAGGTTTCGGATGTTGAGGATATGATGGCGACGCGCGACATCGACGCGCTGGTCATTCTGCCATTCGAGAGCGACCCGCTGACTGGCCCTGTCGCGGCGGTTCACGATAGTGGCGCGTGGGTCACGGTCGTTGATCGTGGTCTGGCGCAGGAGGGAATTCAGGATCTCTACGTTGCGGGTGATAACCCCGGTTTTGGCCGCGTTTCGGGCGAATTCTTCGTCAGCATGATGCCTGAGGGCGGCAACATTGTTGCCCTGCGCGGTATCCCGACCACCATCGACAATGAGCGTGTGGCCGGTTTCGAGGCCGCGATTGAGGGTGCCGGAATCGAGATCCTTGATATGGAGCACGGCAACTGGAACCGTGATGACAGCTTTGAGGTCATGCAGGATTTCCTGTCCAAGCATGCTGAGATCGACGCTGTTTGGGCCTCGGATGATGACATGGCCATCGGCGCACTCGCCGCGATTGAAGCGGCTGGCCGCATGGACGAGATGTGGGTGCTTGGCGGTGCCGGTATGAAGGAAATGATCGCGCGCGTGCGCGATGGCGACACAACGGTTCCCGCTGATGTGACCTACCCGCCTAGCATGATCGCAACTGCGATTGAACTGACGGCGCTGAACTTCGTATCCAACGCGCCAGTTTCGGGCGATTTCATCATCGGTTCGGTTTTGATCACTGCTGACAATGCTGAGAAGTTCTACTTCCCTGACTCACCATTCTGATCTGAACGAGAAAGCCCCGCGGCAGATGCTGCGGGGTTTTTACTTTAGGCGCTGCGTGCGAAACTAGCAGGCAGCTCCCACGATTTCAGTGTTTCACGCGAGGATGGGCCGTAGGAATGCGGCCCGCTTACCGCCAATTCAGGGAACAGACTGAACATCTCGCTGCGACCAGCTGGGTCCAGCGCATCGTAAGCCATCTCACCGGGGTGGAAGCTTTCAGACTCAATCCCCTCGGCAAAGATAATCGCGTGACGGTCAAACATTAGGTGTACGTACTCGATGGTGCCGCCGCTGACCTGACGGATCGTTGTGTCGTTGACCATATGCTTTGCCGCAACCAACATTTCGTCAACGCCATGGCTCAGCCGTAATGCACTGTCACGCACCAGCATCCGGTGCTGTGGTGAAACGCGCAGGGAATTGCGATTGCCAAATACTCCAGCATCGAACTCAATCGGGGCGAGCAGGCCAGTGGCCGCAATGCTGCGACGCCCGATCCAGCGGATAGGTTGCAGGCCGTGATCGCGCGTGACGACCAGATCGCCAACCTTCAGCTTTCCAGCTGCGCGTGGGCCGGTGGGTGTTGTGATGCGTGCTTCGGCGTCAAAACAAATGACACGCTCAATCTCGCTGAAGGAGACGAACGTGCCGTCCCCCATGCTGAAGCTGCCTGTCTCAGCATTCAAGAATGTAATATCGTTCTTTGTCAGCTGATTGCCGTCACCGTTCAGCAGGCCAGCGAGCGACAATGTATCAATGTCGGCTAGGTCACCGTCCTCACCACCCGTGATGGAGATCGTATCCCCACCTGCACCAGTGGACGCACCGGGCGCGAAATTAAACAGATCGTCGCCGTCTCCACCCGTTGCAGTGTCATTTTCGAACAGGGTGATTGTGTCGTCACCATCTCCACCGGAAATAGTGTCTGACCCTGCATTGCCTTGTAAGCTATCGTTGCCGTCACCGCCGTCGATGCTGTCATCGCCAGAACCGGTAACAATCGTGTCGTTTCCGGTATTACCCGACACGCTGCGATTGCTGGAACTGCCGTCAGCATCATATGTGTCATCACCACCGGCGAGGTCGTGGGCAAGTGAATCCGATGTTATATTATCAGCAACAACATGATCGGCCTGGTTCGAGAAGATAATTCCCTCGACGCTGTTAAACGACCCGTCCCCGTTTGTTTGATCGCTGATCGTGCCTGAGCTGTTACTGGAGTAAACGACGTCGATGCCGTGTGCAGTTAGTTGCGAGGCGTCGATTGTGTCGTTGCCGCCATCGCCCTGCAAAGTGTCCTGAGCGAAGTTGTCAGTCAGCTGGAAGCTATCGTTACCGGACTGACCGCGAATGCTGTCATTGCCGGAACCAACAATGATCAGATCGTTACCGTCACCCGCATATACAAAATCGTCACCACCACCTGAGCTGATCGTGTCCGCACCAGAGCCGAATGAGCCGAAGGCGGACGTGTTTGCCGTTCCGCCAAAGATTGTGTCATTGCCCGCTCCGGACGAAATGCTGTCATTTCCGCTTCCGCCACGGACAGAGTCATTGCCTTCTCCGGCCGATATTATGTCGCTGCCAGATCCCCCATCAATGGAGTCATCACCCGTGCCGGTTGAGATGGTGTCGTCACCGCCTAAGCCCGCAACAGTGACCGCACCGACCGCTGTAGAGTCGAATGAGTCATCGTTGTTTGAGAGGATCAGCGTCTCAATTTCGGAGAACTGCGTGATGTCGCCCGTGCCGGATTCCTCAGCAGTACCGGTATAGTTTCCGTTGGCGTACTGACTGATGATAACGTCTACGCCGTTTGTGGTCAGGCCAATTGCTGACAATGTGTCGACGTCGGTTCCGCCCTCGGCGCCCAGAATTGTATCGGCACCAAATCCGTCATTCAGTAGAATAAGGTCAGAATCGTTACCCGCATCGATCAGATCATTTCCGATACCGCCGTCTAGGGTATCGTTTCCTGACGAGCCGTACAGGGTGTCATTGCCAGCGCCACCGGAAACAAGATCGTCGCCCTCATTGCTGGCATCGCCAACAATAGTTGTCGTTGAGAAGTCACGTGTATCAAACGTAAAGCCGGAATTCACGCGCCGTGATGTCAGTGTAACCGTAAAGCTTTCGCGGTTTACGAAGTCGAGCGCGACCTGGTTTTGCTCCTGATCGACCGCAGACAAAGTTTCTTGGTTATTTGGGCGTGTGCCTGAGAACGTAAAGCTGTTGCCATTATCAACAACCTCGACCGATGTGTTGGTGGCTAGCTCGTAGCTGGTGAATTCCGAAGTTGCGACTGTTACACGCTCAATGTCGGTTTCTAGGCCGTTAGTAGCGTCAGTTTCGTCAAGATCCCGGAATACGAACGTCCCGTTCAGCGTAATTGGCTGCCCGGTATTCGGGCCGGACGCAGCGAAAAATTCGACGATAATTTGAGTCTTGTGGCCGCCAAATGCCGTACCAGCGCCACCCTGAAGATTGTTACCAGCGTTCAAAACAACAATGTTCGGATCGGATAGATCGGAGTTATTCAGATCGACCGGCATGCTTGACGGCGTAACGCCATCCGCTTCAGTGATTGAAACGATCGTAAAGCGCGCATCAACAACAACGCCGTCTGCTGTGGTTGCGACCGATTTGTATGTGATGGAGTCGCCAACACCCTCATTCCCAGCGCCGGTACCCTGTCCACTCTCGATATTTGCACGGTTGAAAGTGAACGTCGCGGCATCTTGTCCAGGGTCGCGAACGTCTGAGCCGTCGCCGTAAACTATGTCGTCGCCATCACCGCCTTCTACGGTATCGTTATTCTCACCGCCCAAAATGACGTCATCGCCAGCTTCGCCGAGGATGCTGTCATCACCGACAGCCCCGTCGATGCTGTCATTACCGTCACCACCGGTGATTGTATCATTTCCTGATAGTCCACGCAGGGAATCGTCACCGTCCAGGCCGAATATCTTGTCGTCACCGCCTAGCGCTGGTCCACCTTCGGCGCCAGTAAGCGTTTCGCCCCAGCTTGGAACAGCATCATAATCTATTGAATTGTTCTCAATAACAGTGGGTGAATCTGCTGAATTACCCGCAAAGGCTTGCTGATCACTTTCCGAAATGATGCTGTAAATAACGCCATCAACATCGATCGTGTACAGCGTTATGGTTCCACCATTTACATTAAATGTTGAAACAGATCCGAGTATGGCAAAGCCGGATTCAGTGTACGTGCCTGTTGAAGGATCAAAGATATAACCCGTCGCTGTTCCTTGTGTCCGTGAAAGAACCGTAGGGGATTCGCCCATACTTGGATCGGTACCGGCATCCGCGATATGAAGCTGTAGGGCAGGACCGGATGTTGGGACCGTAAACTCGGTAAGTTCTGCGTTCGCAGAAAGCTCTGATTTAGTGTAGACCGAATAGGTATAAATGTTGGCCATGACAAAGCTCCGCAAACTGATTTAACACACGTCGCCGCTGCTAATGGAATATCATCATGGCAGAACGAAGGCATCTGAGCGTGTTGAGACGCATCAGATTTCCGAAAATAAGTATCAGAATTTCTGTTTTTGTCAAAGTAGACTAGGCGTCACGAGTATGTGGCGGAGGCCTTGCACGCCTAACGTGTGTTGGGTTTGTGGCCGGTAAGAGCACTTTCCAATTACGGTTCAATCGGGCACAAATAATGTCCAGCACGATCAGGGTAAGTATGGCTCTCGTAGTGACTAGCCGTGCCTGTGAGGGGATGCGATATGATCACCGATTGGAACGACGCCTATGCTAACGGCGCGCACATAAAGGGCGCAGACGCGTTTCCTGAGCAGTGGGCGCAATGCGCTGAGGAATTTCGAGCGCGCATTTCGGCCGAAGGACGGTCCCGGCTGGATATCGGCTACGGGCCAAGTGAGCGTGAGCGATTTGATGTGTTCACACCGGACAAGCCGTCACTGGGGCTCGCAGTGTTTGTTCACGGCGGGTATTGGCGCGCTTTCGATAAGTCGATGTGGTCCCATTTGGCCCAAGGTGCTGTTGAGCGTGGGTATACTGTTGCCATTCCATCGTACACGCTGTGCCCTGCGGCTTCGATTTCTGACATAACGGGCCAAATCGCGCGCGCAGTCTCGCAGGCAGCCGGTATGGTTGCGGGGCCAGTGCATCTGGCGGGGCATTCTGCCGGAGGGCACTTGGTCACTCGGCTGACCTGCGCAATCAGTCCTTTGGGTCAGGCGGCAGCGGGGCGGTTACGCCATGTCTTGTCGATCAGTGGGCTGCACGACCTGCGACCTTTGTTGAAAACCGATCTCAATCGGGATCTGAGGCTCGATTGGGCAGAGGCAACATCTGAAAGCCCCGCACTACAGACCCCGCGCGACGGAACGCGTTTAACGGCGTGGGTGGGAGCGGATGAGCGGCCCGAGTTTATTCGCCAGTCCGAACTCATTGCGAATATCTGGACTGGGTGTGGCGCGGAGACAGCATTGGTTGTTGAGCCTGACAAGCATCATTTCGATGTCATAGCAGACCTCACTGACCCAGATAGCGCGATCGTCAGCCATTGGCTTTCCGAGTAATCTCAGCCACGCTATAGCAATATTCCAGATGCGGAGGCGGCGATGACCCGTGCTATTCATATCCTCAACGGGCCGAACCTAAATTTGCTGGGTCAGCGTGAGCCTGAGATCTATGGCTCTGACACATTGGCGCAGATCGAAACGCGCTGTAATTCAGCAGCCAAGGAGCTGGGCGTCGCGCTGACATTTCGCCAGACCAATTCCGAGGGCACGCTGGTGGATCATATTCATCAGGCGCGTGCGGAGGGGGCGGATATTGTCATTAACGCTGCCGCTTACACGCATACTTCGGTTGCCGTTCTTGACGCGCTAAAGACGTGTGATGGCCTGCAAATTATTGAGCTGCATCTGTCCAATCCTCACCGGCGCGAGACGTTCCGCCACCACTCTTATGTTGCCCTTGGCGCGACGGGTGTGATCGCCGGCTTTGGTGCGAAGGGGTATCTTATGGCCCTCTATGCGATTGCAGGTTGAGGGATGTTTGCCTGTTTTTGCGGCATCACGGGGTTAATTGCCCTCAAAACGCGCTAAGGCGCGCCTATTTTACCTGTAATTGTGCGATTTGCGATGCTTGGTTGCATATTAGAAAAGCGCTGTTAGGCTCAACGCAACGCCGGCAGAACCATTGTCGGTCACGTACAGCGGACAGGGATTTCTGATTTGAGCGACTTGGCAACGAACGATGGCTTCGTAACATTTGAGCGTGTTCAAAAAAGCTACGACGGCGAAACACTCGTAGTGAAGGACCTGAACCTTTCGATCGGACGGGGTGAGTTTCTAACGATGCTAGGGCCATCGGGGTCTGGCAAAACAACCTGCCTGATGATGCTGGCAGGATTTGAAAGCGCCACCCACGGTGAGATCAAGTTGGATGGTGTTTCGATCAACAACATTCCGCCGCACAAACGCGGGATCGGCATGGTCTTTCAGAACTACGCGCTGTTCCCCCATATGACAGTCGCTGAGAACCTCGCCTTTCCGCTTGAGGTTCGCAAGATGGGCCGGTCCGAGCGTGAGATGAAGGTCAAGCGCGCGCTGGACATGGTTCAAATGGGTGAGTTTGGCGGCCGTCGCCCTGCGCAGCTTTCCGGTGGACAGCAGCAGCGTATTGCATTGGCCCGCGCGCTTGTTTTTGATGCAGAACTGGTGCTGATGGATGAACCGTTGGGCGCATTGGACAAGCAGTTGCGTGAGCATATGCAGTACGAGATCAAGCATTTGCACGAGCAGCTTGGCATCACTGTTGTTTACGTCACCCACGATCAGGGCGAGGCGTTGACCATGTCCGACCGTGTCGCGGTCTTTAACGACGGTCGTATCCAGCAGCTTGCCCCGCCTGAGGATCTGTACGAGCGGCCTGAAAACAGTTTCGTCGCGCAGTTCATCGGTGAAAATAATACTTTGGCCGGCACGATCGAGCGGATTTCGAATGGTGTGGCTGAGGTGCGGTTGGCATCCGGCGAAATCATCAGCGCGGAACCAGTCAACGTCAGCCAGCCGGGTGAGAGTACGCTTGTGTCGATCCGACCCGAGCGTGTTGAGATTGATCACAGCCGTTTGCCTGCCGACGCTCACCTCATCGACGCTGAGGTTCTGGAGTGGATTTATATGGGCGACATATTCCGCACACGCCTGCGTGTCGCCGGAAATGACCAATTTGTGATAAAGTCCAGAAACGCCGGCGATCAGCGTAAGCTGTCGCCCGGTGAACGCATCAAGATCGGCTGGGCGCCAAACGATGCCCGCGCTCTTGAGGTGGACTGATTGAGATAGCCGCGTGGACGGCGACTTCCACGCGGCGACAACCGCAGCGATCGGGTTCCGGACCGGTGCACTGCGGATACAAACCAAACCGGAACAGGGAATTTGAACATGAAACTCAAGACATTGATGATCGGTGCAACCTCTGCACTGGCTCTCACTGGCGTTGCGAATGCAGAAAGCCATATGGCTGACAGCATGACGATCGTCAGCTGGGGCGGGGCATATCAGAACTCGCAGCAGAAGGCTTATTCCGAGCCCTACGCCGAGCAAACTGGTGTGACTATTGTTTGGGACGAAAGTTCCGCTGAGGCGGTCGCTCGCCTGCGCGCGATGTCCGAAGCTGACAACATCACTTGGGACGTCGTTGACGTCGTCGCGGCGGATGCAATGCGTCTGTGTGACGAAGGCATCGCCATGGAACTGGACCATGACAACGTTCTGGCGCCTGGTGACGACGGCTCGACCCCGACCGAAGATTTCGGCGATCTGATCGTATCCGACTGCTTCGTTCCACAGATCGTATACTCCACGACCTTTGGCTATCGCAACGATGTCGCTGAATGGAATGGCGCTGAGCCAACGTCCGTTTGTGACGTTTGGGACATGGAAGCATTCCCTGGCCAGCGCGCGCTGGAAAAGCGTCCGATCGGCAACGTCGAGTGGGCCTTGATCTGTGATGGCGTCGCCTATGAGGACGTTTACGACATGCTTGAGACGGAGGAGGGTGTCGCCCGTGCCTTTGCCAAGCTTGACGGAATTAAGGATCAGACCGTTTGGTGGTCTGCTGGTGCGGAAACGCCTCAGCTTCTCGCCGATGGTGAGATCGTAATCGGTTCGACCTATAACGGTCGTCTGTTCTCGGTGATCGAAGAGCAGGACCAGCCGGTTTCGATGCTCTGGGATTACCAGATGTTCGATCTGGACGGATGGATCATCCCTGCTGGCCTGTCCGCAGAGCGTCAGGCGCGTGCGCTCGACTTCCTGCGTTACGCGACAGACACGCAGCGTCTGGCCGATCAGGCGAAGTACATTGCATACGGTCCTGCACGTGCATCCTCCGCACCGCTGGTCAGCACCCACGCCGAGCTGGGCATCGAGATGGCGCCACACATGCCAACCGATCCTGCGAACAGCGAGAACACCTTCCTGTTCAACTATGACTGGTGGGCTGATAACCGCGACGATCTGGACGCACAGTTCCAGTCGTGGTTGCTGCAATAATCGCACGCCTTTGATCTAGGATGCGGCGCCTTCGGGTGCCGCATCACCTCAGCAAGCGGATATTGCGGAATGTGCAGTGCGAAAACTGACATGCATATTCCATAGTTTTCGTGGGCACCTATAGACTGTGAGCGCCGCTAGCCGCTCCACTGTGCCGAATGAATGAGATGACAGCGCACGGATGTGCGGAGGGAATGAACCGATGAACACCTCAACAGAACCCGTCATCGCCGCCGACGGCTTGCCTTTGAAGCGCTCGCTCGCCCGTGCGTTGCGACGCCAGAAGATCAGATCGCTACTGTTGATCGCACCTCTGTTGTTGTTCGTTTTGATCACGTTCATCATCCCGATCGGCAACATGCTGATGCGATCTGTCGATAACGAAATCGTCGAGCAGACAATCCCGCGCACAGTCACAGCCTTGCGCGACTGGGATGAGACCAGCGGCACTGTCCCTGGCGAAGCCGTTTTTGCGGCGCTCTACGAGGATATGCTGATCGCAACCGATGAGAAGAAGCATACACGCCTCGGCTCACGGCTGAACTACGAATACTCCGGTATGTCCTCAATGTTTCGCAAGACGAACGAGCGTCGGCTTGGGCGTATGGACACCGAGGCCCCATTGGCCGCGCAGTTCGCTGATATCGACGAGGATTGGGTGGATCCGGAAACGTGGTACGTAATCCAGGCCAACTCCGACCCCGTGACGGCGGGTTATTTCCTGACCGCGATGGATTTGCGTAGAACATCCGAGGGCATCGAGTCCGTGCCGGAAACGCAGGCTATCTATATCAAGCTGTTTACGCGCACGATGATCCTTTCAATCACCATTACGTTCAGCTGCTTTTTGCTGGGTTATCCAGTTGCTTGGCTGCTCGCAAACCTACCGTCGCGCAGCGCGAATGTGCTGCTGATCTTTGTTTTGCTGCCCTTCTGGACATCGTTGCTCGTGCGAACCTCCGCGTGGAAGGTGTTGCTGCAACAGCAAGGCGTGATCAATGATTTGTTGGTCTGGATTGGTCTGGTCGCGGACGATAACCGTCTGGCAATGATAAATAACGCAACCGGAACGGTCATCGCGATGACGCACATCCTGCTGCCGTTTATGATCTTGCCGCTTTATTCGGTGATGAAAACGATCTCTCCGACATATCTGCGCGCCGCGAAATCACTGGGTGCAACGGATTGGACAGCCTTTTGGCGTGTTTATTTCCCGCAGAGTGTGCCGGGAATCGGCGCGGGAGCCATCCTCGTTTTCATCCTGTCTATCGGTTATTATATCACGCCGGAACTGGTGGGTGGTACGGACGGGACATTTATCTCGAACCGGATTTACTACCACATTTCGTCGAGCCTTAACTGGGGTCTTGCTGCAGCGCTCGCCACCATTCTGCTTGCAATGGTACTCGCCCTGTACTGGATCTACGATCGCCTCGTCGGCATCGACAACGTGAAGCTGGGATAAACCATGGCCTTACCTGCATATGCATCTACTGGCCAGACGGCTTGGTACTATAGCTTCCGTGTGATTTGCGGGCTGATCTTTGCCTTTCTGATCATCCCTATTATCGTGATCATTCCGTTGAGCTTTAATGCTCAGGACTTCTTTACCTTTACACCGGAGATGTTGCGGCTGGATCCGGCGGGCTACAGCCTGAAGCATTATCAGGATTTCTTTACGGATAACGGCTGGCAACAGGCACTGAGGAACTCGTTCATCATCGCGCCGATTGCGACTGTGATTGCGGTTACCTTTGGTACGCTTGCCGCAATCGGACTGAGCCAAAGTCACGTTCCTTTTCGGGGAACGATCATGGCCATTCTGATCTCTCCGATGATTGTGCCCCTGATCATCTCGGCGACAGGGATGTTCTTTTTCTATTCGAAGATGGGTAATTTCCTTGAGGATCAACTGGGCTGGAGCCAGAATTTCGTCGGCTATATCAAGATCGTGCTGGCCCACGCCGTGCTGGGTATTCCGTTTGTAATCATCACCGTAACGGCTACATTGGTCGGGTTCGATAAATCACTCACCCGCGCATCTGCGAATATGGGGGCAGGGCCGGTCCGAACCTTCTTTAAGATTCAGATGCCGTTGATTCTACCTGGCGTGATTTCTGGTGGTCTATTCGCCTTCATCACATCGTTTGACGAGGTGGTTGTGGTCATCTTTATCGGGTCGGCAAGCCAGCAAACCCTGCCGTGGCAGATGTTTACCGGTCTACGTGAGCAAATTAGCCCCACGATCCTCGCAGTCGCGACAATTTTGGTTTGCGTTTCCATCCTATTGCTTACAACGGTAGAATTGTTGCGGCGCCGCTCTGAGCGCCTTCGAGGGATGTCTCCTGGATGAAGCTAGAAGTTTTGACGCTTGCGACCCTACTCGCCTCGGCCTCGGTGGCTGGGGCGTGTACGGCTGATGGCATTCTGTTTTTCGATGCGAACCCACGCGCGACGCTTATTGTTGCGCCCGACGATCTGCCGCTGAGTGACAGCAGGGGCATTACTGTGACCGGAGCCTATACCGGCACTGAAACGCGCGAAAACGGCGCGCCTGCGCCCGTTGGGTTTTTCCTGCGCGATGGTGAAATTATCAACAGGAACGGCGGCCCGATGGATGGTGTGTTCCTGATTGACGAAGATGGCGCACGTATCACGCGCCGCGACGTGCTGGGCATCGACAGCGCCGAAGGGCGCGTGGAAATGTCACAACGTGCACAGGCCGAGAGTATTTCGCTGCTGCAGTCGCATCTGCTGATTTCTGATGGTGAGCTGGATCTTCGCGAGGTTGAGGATGCGCCGCGTTTTACACGCCGCATCCTGATCCAGACTGAGGACGGCATAGGTATCTGGCAAAGCGCGCAACCACTTACGCTTTACGCGGCGGCGGTGGCTGTTGAGACCGCGTGTGCCCCGACCATGGCATTGAATCTGGATATGGGTTCCTACGACTATTGCGTCTCGGACGGGCGCTATTGCGGTATTCGGCGCGATACAGACCGTCTGTCGAACCTGCTACGGTTGGAGCGTGGACAGAGCCCACAGCCAGCCGGAAACGCTGAGGACTGACATCCCCGTTCCTAGCAGAACTACTGACGCGGCCACGCCCTTGGCCCGGTTATACATGTTCGCAAAAACGTAAGCGTTGATCCCCGGCGCTACCGCAGCCGTTACCACCGCGGAGCGGACGAATTCTGGTGACAGCTCGAAAATCTCTACCGCGAATATCCACGCGATTGACGGGTGTACGACCAGTGATAACGCACTGACCATCAACGCCTGCGGTATTTGCGCCGAGAATTTGTATCGCGTCAGCGTTGCTCCCAACCCGAATAGGGCGGTAGGTAACGCGGCGCTGACCATCAGATCAACGGCTGCCCAGAGCGGATCGGGCAGCGGGATTTGGCCGAGGTTGACAATAAAGCCCAGTAGCAAGCCGATCATCAATGAGTTGCGAAACATCGACCGCGCCACTGCCCGCACTGTGTCGAGCGGCCCGCGTCCATCTGCCCGCGCGAACTCCATCGTCGTGATGCCAAGAAAATAACAGAACGGCGCATGAATTGAGATGATTGCGAAATTGGCAGCTAACGAGTCGATGCCGTATGCCCGCTCCATAATAGGCAGGCCCAGCAGCACTGAGTTTGAGTACAGCGCACCAAAGCCAACGGCCACTGCCTCACCCGGGCGGCGCTTGAATATCAGTCGTGCGCCCAGAATACCCAACGCAAAGCAGGTCGCAGCACCGATGTAAAAGCTGGCGAGCAAGCGAGGATCGAAAACCGCGTTCAGGTCCAGCCGCGCCAGCGCAGCGAACAATAGACAAGGGATCGCGAATGTCTGGGTGAACGACATCAGGCCGTCAGCGCCGGACTCACTGAAGATCTTGAAGCGGGCCGCTGCGTAGCCCGCGCCCATGACCAAAAACACCGGAATGACGATTTGCAGAAGGTTCAGCATTGGTCGCCTCGGAGGTTTTGCTTAGATCTCATATTCGATTTTCAGTCCGTCATAGGCCGCAGTGACGTGTTCAGGGGTGTCGCGGCAAACGGTGGCGTAGTCCAGATCGATATGCATATTCGTGAGGATAGCGCGCTTGGGAGCGGCGCGTGCAATCCAGTCGAGCGTTTGGGCATAGTGGCTGTGGGTCGGGTGCGGTTTGTACCGCAGTGCGTCCACAACCCAGCAATCCAGCCCCTCAACAGCCTCCCACGCAGCATCGTTCATTTGGGCGACATCAGGCAGATATGCGAAGTCACCAACGCGGATACCTTGGGCATCAATGCTGCCGTGATTCACCTGAAAGGGCGTAATATCGATTGCGCCACCTGCGCCCGTAATCTCAACCGGACCATCCAGCGGTTTGAGGTAGAGGATCGGCGGATAGGGGCTGCCCTCCGGGGTCTGGAACACGTATTCAAACCGCTCCAGCAGCGCCCGACGTGTAGGCTCATCTGCCCAGACCGGCAGGCGGGTTCGCAGGTTGTAAACGATCATGCGCAGATCATCGACGCCGTGAACGTGGTCCGCATGTTCATGCGTGTAGACTACGCCGTCCAGTGTTCCGATGCCTGCATCCAGCAGCTGGCTTCGCATATCGGGTGAGGTGTCGACGAGGACACGCGTGGCGTCCTCACCCTCGAACCGTTCAATCAACAGCGAGCAGCGACGGCGCGTGTTCTTGGGTTCGGCCGGATCGCAGGCGCCCCAGTGGCCCCCCAGCCGAGGCACGCCACCGGACGATCCGCATCCCAGAATGGTGAAGACGATCCGCGCCATTATGCAGGGACCGTGGCGCGGGTGAACAGGCGGTCGAAATTCGCTTCGGTTTGAGCAGCAAATTCCTCAGCGGTCACGCCAAAGACCTCGGCACCCTTTTTAGCAGTGTGAGCGGTGTAGGATGGCTCATTCCGTTTTCCGCGATACGGCACGGGGGCAAGGTATGGGCTGTCGGTTTCGACCAATATCCGATCCAGCGGCGCGGTTGAGAAAATATCCCGCACCTCGCTTGATTTCGGGAACGTCGCGATACCCGACATGCTGAGGTAAAACCCAAGCTCCAGCGCGGTTGCGGCCAGTTCAGCGCCCGATGAAAAGCAGTGCATGACGCAGGTGAATGCGCCCTTCGCGTGCTCCTCACGCAGGATCATCGCCATGTCATCATCAGCAGCACGTGAATGTATCACCAGCGGCAAGCCGGTCTGACGACATGCTTCGATGTGGCGCCGCAGGCTGGTCTGTTGCACCTCGGCACTGTCCGCAGTGTAGTGATAGTCCAGACCGGTTTCACCGATGGCCACCATGCGGGGGTGTTTCGCGGCCTCAACCAGCTCGGCCACCTCAATCAACGGTTCCTCAACCACGCGCATCGGGTGGATGCCATAGGCGAACCAAACCTCGGGAAAGCGTTCCGCGATGGATATGACGTTCGCCAGACCCGCACGCTTGGTGCAGATCGTGACCATGCGATTTACGCCCGCTTCACGCGCGCGCGCGATGATCTGTGGCAGATCATCGTTGAAATCGGGAAAGTCGAGGTGGCAGTGACTGTCGGTGAGCATGGGACCTACTGAATTTGTCGTCGGGCGGTCGTGTCTATTGCTAGGAAGGTATCGAGTATGACCTGCGCAGGGTCAAGGTTGACCAGACGCCCGTGACCAATCCTCGCACTGGTTGTCTGGGCAAGTGTTGCCCAATCCTGCGCGGCAAACGGGGTTGGGGAGAGTTTACGCAACAGCTTTGCCTCACCCTCAACCGCCTCGGGGGGGGGGGACCCCATTGCACCTGTTCGCGCCAAACGGCTGAGCAGTAGCGCGATAAGGCGTACCGTTAGATCGTATCGATCCTCCGCGCCGCGCCCCGCGCAGCCATCCGCCATTCGCGCAATCAACGCCCGATCAAGGCGGGGCGCGCCGGACAGGATTGTCACGAGATTGGCGTAGATGACCAACCCCTCATCCGCGATCAGGCGTGCCGCCTCACCTGCGCTGCCGCCGCTAAGGCTGGCCAGAGCCTCCGTATCTGCATCAGGCGCGAAGCCTGCATCCATCATCGCGCTGCCCAGCGATGCTGCGTCCAGCGCGGTAAGCCGCAATTCACGACAGCGGGATCGTATCGTTGGCAATAGGCGGCCGGGCTGATGGCAAACCATCAGAAACAGCACCTTCTCGGGCGGTTCCTCGAGGATTTTGAGCAGGGCGTTTTGGGCCTGAATATTGAGATCATCCATCGCGTCAATGATCGCCACACGCCAGCCACCGTCGGCTGCGCTCATGTTGAAAAACGACTTGAGCTTGCGAATTTCCTCGACCGTGATCTGTTTGCGTAGCTTCTTGGTCTTGTCGTCCCACGGGCGACGGCAGATCAGAACGCGCGGTTCGCCCAGCGATGCAACACGCCGAAAGACGGAATCATCGGCATCAATATAAAGACCGGCCTCACCCTCGGGCATACCAGCAATCATCCAACGAGCTATTCGCCAAGCTAGAGTTGCCTTGCCGACACCCCGTGGGCCGGTCAGCATCCACCCATGATGCAGGCGGCCCCCACGAACGACGTCTAAAAACGCATCCTCGGCCGCGTGTTGACCATGGAGTGTGGACGTTTCGCGCGGATGTGGCGCGCCTTCGATCCGATCCGGTTCGGGGATTTCGTCACTCACAACATCGGCTCAATCTGTGCTGCGACATCTGCGGCGACAGTTTCGATAGGGCGATCGCCATCAATCAGAATGCAGCGTTCCGGTGCGCTATCTGCAAGCTGGCGAAAGCCCTTACGCAAGGCGTGTTGAAAGCTGAGGCCCATATCCTCAAACCGATCCTCACCGGATTTACGTGCTAAACCGCGGGTGAGGGCGGCATCAGGGTCTGTATCGAGGATTAGTGTCACAGTCGGCTCAATCCCTATCATCAAGCTGTGCAAGGTATCGACTGTGTCACGCAAATTGCTGCGCGCTGCACCTTGATAAACGCGGGTGCTATCTGCGAACCGGTCGCTGATAACCACCGCTCCACGCTCCAGCGCGGGCCGAATGGTGCGCTCCATGTGGTCGCGACGTGCGGCAGTGAACAGCAAAATCTCGGTTTCTGCGGACCATCGGCCCGGATCACCTTCAACCAGCAGTTTGCGGATATCCTCCGCACCGGGTGCACCACCCGGTTCACGTGTCAGGATCACGTCGCGCCCTTGCGATTTCAACCGTTCGCTGAGCAGGCGGGCCTGCGTAGACTTTCCAGACCCGTCGATCCCCTCAAACGTGATGAACATCAGATTTCAGTCCGATCCGAACAGATTGGCGAAGGTGCGTGATGCAAGCAGTCCGGTGGACGAGATTATGCGCGTCATCGCGCCGCCCTCAGCAACGTCATTCTGTGCAAGCAGCGGAATGGTCATAGTTCCCACGCCCGGAGTTTCGATCAGAAGATTTGCGATATGTTCACCCGCCGCAATGGGCGCAGAGATCGGGCCATCATAAACAACGCGAGCTGTCGCCTCGGCTGCGCGGCCGCGTGGCAGGGTTGCGACGATATCCTCACCTGCGACCAAGGCGACCTGCTTTTCGTCGCCCAGCCACACGTCAGCTTGTGCAACTGGCATTTCACCGTCGAAGAACGTCACATTTTCAAACTCACGAAAGGCCCATGCCGCGATCCGCTCACTCTCGCTTGTGCGATCTGCGTCCGATTGCAATCCGGTGATCATGAAGACGATCCGGCGCCCATCGCGCACTGCTGATCCGACCAGGCCGTAGCCCGCTTCCTCAGTGTGACCGGTTTTCAGGCCATCACCCGCGATCGAGCCATACAAAAGAGGGTTACGGTTAGGCTGTGTAATATCGTTCCACGTGAATTCACGCTCGGCAAAGAAAGAGTAATATTCACCAAACTCACCCAGCATGCGGGTCGCTAGAAAAACGAGGTCACGCGCGCTCATTCGCTGTGTTTCGGCTGGCCATCCTGTTGCGTTGGCAAAGGTTGATCCGGTCATGCCCAGTTCCCGCGCGCGTTCGGTCATCTGATAGGCGAAGGCGTCTTCTGATCCGGCCAATTGCTCCGCCACGACGATGCAGGCATCATTGCCCGATAGCACCACAATGCCACGGATCAGATCGCGCACAGTCGGGCTGTGCCGCGTTTCCAAAAACATGGTTGAACCGGGATACCCGTGCGCCTTTGTGCTGACAGGAAAGCGATCCTCCATGGCCACACGGCCGTCCTGAATCGCCTCGAACAGCATATTCAATGTCATCAGCTTTGACATGGACGCGGGTGGGATCGGCTCATCCGCATTTTTTTCCAGCAGAACCGCGCCAGTATCATAATCAATAACCAACGCCGCAGTTGCCGCAGTATCAAGCGTTTGAGCCGACGCTGGCCATGCGAATGAAATCGCCAAGACAGCCAAAATACGCAAAATCATCAAAGTCACTCCACTAGTTCAGTTCTTAAAGCGCCACGGCAAGCGCGTCATCAAATCCCATTTCACGCAGAGCCTCACGGATCAAGGCCAACTCTGCCGCACTTTGCGCAGGACCGACAACCACACGAGAAAGTGCGCCAGATGGTACAGCGCGCGCGTCCAGTCCGGCGGTTTTCAGCCTTTCAACCAGCGTGGCCGCATTTGAGGCAACACCGAACATGCCAACCTGCATAAATGGTCGCTCAGGCGCAGCGTCGTTGGCAGGAGCCGGAGGAGGGGCAGGGCGGGCCGTAGTTTCTCCCGGAGCTCGGGGCGCGGGCTGAACTTGCGCGGGCGCATCGCGAACACTGACGGCCGAAGGAGCTGGAGGAGCACTTGCGACAGCTTCAACCGTGGGCACCTCCTCCTCAACCGGCACTTCTGCGACATCCGCATCGGCAGTTGCGATTCGGACGGCGACAACATCAACCTCAACGGTCAGGCCTGGCTGAATGCCAAGCTCCTGAGCCGCCTCGGCCGAAATCTGGAAGGGGGGGCCGGGTATGCTTGGATCTCGGCGAAACAGAGCGGCGGTAATGGTGCGCCCGGTGGCAACCTCCGTAATGCTTGCCCGCTCGGCAGATTGAACGTCCGGATGCGCAATCCAGGCGCCACCAAGGGATGGTCGCCCATCCCAAGCAGCCAAGGCCCGCAGCGAGAATAAGTCCGGTCGTGGTGTGACTGTCTCGCTTGTCGATGCGTTCGCCACGACCTGCGCGCGCGCTGTGGGCACATCATCGGTTTGAACATTGAATTGCTCTTCGCACGCCGTTAGCGCCAAAATAGCGCAAACAGCGGTGGCTGCGCGAAACTGCCGTCCTGAAATCTTCATGATGTCTGCCTTTTGCCCGCGATCGCGACCCTCTGCGGGACCGGCGTTCGGAAAAACTTTAGCGCAGGTTGGGCATTGAGGAAAGAGTTGCGCTGGACCTTCTGCAATCACTTCGTGTAGGACCATCTTGCTGGAGGTGTGGCCGAGCGGTTTAAGGCACCGGTCTTGAAAACCGGCGTGCGTGAAAGCGTACCGTGGGTTCGAATCCCACCGCCTCCGCCACTGACCTCGCGCCTCAGTTGGATATAAAGCCAGTAAATTCAATTAATTGCATTAAAATCTCTAACTCTTCATCTCATATTGAAGCTGTTTTTGCTACACATTGTGCTACACAATTTGCAGCTCAAGTCGTTTGTGGTGCGTAAGGGTTTGTTGCGGATATTCCGTTGCGCTGGGGTCAGGGACCTGTCTTCACCTTTGATATGAGACAGGCGCCCCGAAGTGGGGCGCCCTCGGCGTAGTTAGGCCGCGTTCGATGTGTAGGTGGATGGATCCCAACCCGCCTCCACCGCATCCAGAAGCGCCGAGATGTACGAGCGTCCATGGCGGTGGTAGATGTCAATCGCAGAGTAAAAAGGGGCCAGATCGCGGCATAAAACTGGTCCACTGAGTTATCGTTTGTCGTGCGCTTTGGCGCGAGTGCTTGTCATATAACTAACGCGTGCCAAAGCTCATGTTGGCTGTTAGGCCAACATTATTCTGGTCTTGATTGGGCTTTGATTACTTTTGTTTGTTACGGCTGTGTTTGAGCCTGTAGCTTTCGCCGTTCATCTCGAGAATGTGGACGTGATGGGTTAAACGATCCAACAGTGCGCCTGTCAGTCGCTCGGAGCCAAAGACTTCGGTCCACTCATCAAAGGGCAGGTTTGAGGTATTGATGATGGAGCCGCGTTCGTAACATTGGGATATGACTTCAAAGAGCAATTCCGCGCTTGATTTGCTGAGCGGCACAAAGCCCAGTTCGTCAATGATCAACAGGTTCTGGCTGGTCAGTTGCTTTTGAAGGCGCTGTAACCTTCGCTCATCTTGCGCCTCGATCAGGTCATGCACCAGTGCCGCAGCCGTGGTGAAGCGAACCTTCAGTCCTCTCTGACACGCAGCCAGCCCCAGTCCCAAAGCGATGTGTGTCTTGCCTGTGCCTGATGGGCCAAGGGCGATGATGTTCTCTCTGCGATCTACGTAATCACATCGCGCCAGACCCATCGTCAGCGGCTTGTTCAAGCTGGGCATGATTTTGAAGTCAAAGCTATCCAAGCTCTTTGTGCTTGGGAACTTCGCCGCTTTGATCCGCCGTTCAATCATCCGCCGCTCGCGGTCGATCAGCTCCATCTCACACAAGACCAGTTTTATCAAACGTCCGGGTGAAGCTGCACGATTGAGGGGACAGGGTTTCGCTCCACCGGGCGCTTGCTTGGACAAGCAATCCCAAGTGGTATTTGCAACATACAGTCCTCATCAACATAGATCGGTGGTATGTGAATAAATACGCGCAACTTGGGGTTGCCTTTAGGGGTATGCTCGATAGTTTTGGCCAGAACAGATATTTCCAATTCCGGTCCTTTCATCGATGCCATTTTCCCCCGAAAGAACAGACCTGATCAAAGCGCGCATCGTTGAGCGTTTAGCATCTGCGTACGCGAATGACTGGGAAACGTCTTTTCTGAACGACATGGCTGCGCGGTTCAATCGACACGGAACCAATACGCGTCTGAGCAGTGCTCAATTCAGGACACTGCACAAAGTGTTGAAGCTGAACTACGAGGGGCAAGCTAAGTCGCCCACTCCCCCTGCTGAAAACAGTGCTCGCGCCCAAAGGTCTGTCCAATCAAAGGCACGCCCAATGTCAATTGCGCGCGCTGTCACGGCTCCTCAGAGGGCTGCCCGGCGGGTGGAGCGGAAGCTTACACTGCCAATCATACTGATCTTCGGGTTTTTCGCGCTGGTGGCATCGCTATCCAACAACGCGCCTTCAGAATCCTCGACGGCTTCTCGACAGCAAATATCGACAGGCCAGTCCACTAGTGCCGAAGTCGTCTATGTCACTGGATCCCGCGTCAATCAACGAAGGGGCCCGTCCACATCTACTGACGTGATGGGCGTCCTGACCCAAGGGACGCAGGTGCAAGCAGTCGGCCAGCAGGGGAGTTGGACGCAAATCGTATCGCCACTGGGCGCGGGCTGGATGGCATCGAGCCTCCTTTCCTCAAACCGCACAGTCGTGGCCGAATCCACCTCGCAAGGGCGGGCGCTTCGGTCCAGCGATGTGCGTGTCGTGGATGGCGATACTGTCGATATCCGAGGGCAGGACGCCAACATCCGCCTTGTCGGCTTCAATGCACCTGAGACGTGGAGGCCGTCGTGCAACGCAGAACGGGAGGTAGGCCAGCAAGCGACTGCGCGGTTGGGTCAACTTGTGCGAGGTGCTAGGTCTATCGAATTCAGACAAATCGCTTGCTCTTGTCGGGCTGGCACCGAAGGCACCGATCAATGCAATTTCGGCCGACAGTGCGGATCATTGTTTGTGGACGGTGTCGATGTAGGCGACACCTTGATGGGCGAAGGTTTGGCTGTGGCCTATCGATGCGGTAGGTATAGCTGCCCACCGCGGCCGCAAGCTTGGTGTTGGTAAGGGCGGATTGCTGACCTTCGCTGCGCGCCCACCAACGGCAGCTATGCGCGATGATTACAACTGGTCGACGCAACACTAACTTACTAAAATTTCCAGTCTTCTTCGCACTCCTAAGTATTCCAAAGGTGTTCAGGAAAAACATTATCTTGCCACGGATCGCCATTCTCGTACTTGTTGTCTTCATAATAATCTTCGGCAAATTGTCGTAGTGCCTCGTTGTTTACGATGGCTTGAGCATGTTCTCTGGCTTCTTTTGGGGCAGAATTATCTGCGCAAACATGTTGAGCGCATCGTAACAAAACAAGTGCTTCATAGGCGTCGGTGCGTTTGTAAATGCCTCTTTGCTCGCCTTCGATGGCGCGTTCAAAGGCAGCGACATGATTTTCGGCCTGGTAGCAGTTTGCGATGTCATCGTTGAAAACCGATTCCTGCGCTTGTTTTTTACGTTCACGAATATCACAAACCCAGGCCTCATGCAGGATGTCGATCAGATCAATTTGTTCGCTTCGACTTAGGACCCCATCAAGATGATCATGCAGTAAATTGCGCCAACCGCTTAGGCTGTCGGGATCTGAAAATGGGCCAAAAAATCGACAGGCATGTTCCGCAATATCGCGCTTTAGATTTTCGATAAAGTCGCGCACCTCCTTTTTGTATGTTTCCTGATCTTCCAGAACGCGAATGAGGTTTAGGCCATCTAGCTGAAGCCAAGTTGATCGACGCCTAGAATTAAATGGACGGTGCTTTTGGTTGTAGAGTGCCGTCAAAAGCGCGGAGTCTTTTGCTTCAGAAAACAACGGTTCTGCTGCTAATTTCCGTTCGGCCTCGTGGTCACGCGGAGGTGCGAATTTCGAGGCAAACATGACATGATCGCCAATTTTGGCTTTAACTCGAGAATGGATTGGGCCGCCTGTGCAACGCGGGTCTGCTAGTTTAGAGGCAGTGGAAACTAAAAAACCTTCGATTGCATCCCGCAATTCGCGCAATGTTCCATAATCGCGCGACCATGTGATGGCGGACTTTTCATAGGCACGCCAATCAGGCAAGAGGCTATAGGCGGTGAGGCAAGTTTCAAAGGCCTGTTGTTCGAGGTCTATAGACTTTCCTGCCTCATCCATGGCGAGCTCTTCATAGTGCCGTTCAGCAACGCTGGCGGTGTCGGAAAAATCGCTTTGATGTTGATACCCTACCGCGTCACGAGATGATTTTTTTGAACGCGCCAATTGTAATCGCGCCTTTTGGAACCAGCCGCCAAAGTGGTGGGGATCACTTTCTAAAACCTCATCAATGAGATCTTGCGCAATGTCAAAGGCCCCAGCGGCCATGTATTCTTCGGCCATTTTGCAAAGCGCGTTGGGGTCGCCGTTTTCGTGTTCAGCGCTCCATTTAATCGCCTCAATCTCACGCAAAATATGCAGTGGGGCCGAGTATTTTGGACGCTGATGGATATTTTTGTTGTGAGTGAAAGCTTCTTTTAGATTTAATTCTTTGAAGGGAGCCTCTGATTTAAGTTGAATGTGCAACTGGTCAAAGCTTTGGTTCGCTCGGGCATAGGCGTCTGCCAAAAATTGCTGCTCTTTTCGCTGTCGTTCAATGAGTTTGGCGCGCTTTTGACCTGTGAAAGCTATCATTTCTGCGATTTTGGCGTTTGATACCTGCAGCGAAATCCTGAGGATCGCCACATTTTCGATTACATTCATTGGCGGGTGTTCAGTATAAGCCGCCTTTCTTTGAGTTGTTGTTTCAAAGGGGGTTCGGACAAGATTGACGAATTTATCCTGTGTAGACTTATCGGCGGCTGTTAAACCCACGTTGGCAATAGCTTGAACAATGCGTGCGCGAAGTGCGGTTTGTTTGGGCATGACTAAATTTTTCCTGTCTAAAACTAAAATGGCATTGCCGCGTGGCGCATGTTGTGGCGAAAATTTTGCACGGCGCGGCGGTCGCTGGGCGTTGTTGGAACGGTCAATACGCGGCTTGTAGGAGATTTTATGATGTTGTGTTTTTTGCCTCGCCTGATGGTCCAGCCTAGTTTGAACAAGGATGTAACAATGCGGTGTATCGTTTTATCTTTGTTGTCGATATTCTGTGGACGGTCTTTCCCCAAGCATGTTGCGGCTGCTCTACAGCCGCAACATGCCAATGTTACTTTTTGCCCGTTGAAGCCGATTTTGCGGCGGCGCGTTGAGCCCGAGCGGGAAAGCTTTTTGATGTGACTTTTCCGCCGTTTACTTTGGCGCCAGCGCCTTGAATGCGGGCAGCGGCGGATGTTGTCATAGGGGTTGCGTGCGCAGCGTTTTTCTTGCTCATGGATGGGTCCTTTCCCGAAGTCCTGCTTTTCACCGCAGCGTTTTGCAGCGGCATGGGTTTGCTTCTGAACGTGGGAGCCTCCCATCCAAGACTTTTTTGGTGGCTAGGTAAATAATCCCAGCTTGTGGTGAAATACAAACTTGCAGCCCTTAAAAAGAAAAACTGTGAGGAAAATTATTCACGGGAGCGAGATCACATCCCCCTGCAAAATTGAATAGAAGGCAAAGGCGATGATTACAGAAAATGTCTGCTCGGGGCTGGGATCTGTTGTTAGACACCAAAGCCACCAAAGTCCGTTATGGACCGTCCCTTACGACGGCCCATAACTTTAGATTTCAATGGACTCTGCAATCGCAAGAGCATCTTCCAACTCAACGCCGAGATATCTGACGGTGCTGTCCATCTTGGTGTGGCCCAACAGGAGCTGAACTGCGCGCAGATTGCCCGTCTTCTTGTAGATTTGGGTCACCTTAGTGCGCCGCATCGAATGCGTGCCGTACGCCCTCGCCTCCAGACCAATCGACGTCACCCAGCCACGGACAATCCGTCCATACTGACGGGTGGAGATGTGAAGACGTTCATGAAATCGACCGGGCCAAAGATATTCAGATCCTACCATCAGCGGGTCTTGCATCCACTGTGCCAGTGATGCCCGCGTGCCGTCAGAGATTTCAAAG